>Ga0351964_1022_pt1 | contig 38092 bp, 29 predicted proteins | sample TotcelT113001N15_FD_205807 | JGI IMG/M metagenome (GOLD analysis project Ga0351964, IMG submission 205807) | Enriched cells from coal bed in the Powder River Basin, Montana, United States - Total cells T11 rep3 HSBNCT.T11.300.1.N15 ... | reverse complement strand
TTTTCCAACCATCGCTCACTTGGATTTGTTCAGAAGCGAGTTGAACAGGGACTTGGTCGCCGTTCTTCAACATCAAGTTATAGAAATAGTCTCTATAAGCATACCCATTGTTTTGATCTGATCGGAAAATGACATAATCAATTGTATCAGGCGCAATAGTAATGGGGGCATTCTGCGTTTCCGATTGGGATTCTTTAGATACTAAAATGAAAGGATCTTTGGGTAGATTCCCTACATAGCTCAATCCATTGCGTGTGATGAATTGCATTTTCGGCATTCCGTCTTGCCGGATAAAGGCAATCATAGCGACATCTTTGACCTCAAAAGCTATTTTCCCAAAAGAGTATTGCAGAGACGGGAGATGATTAAACCGCCCATGAAGAATTTTTCCATCCAGTAAAACAACCGTTTCACAAGCACATATTTTTAGGGATGAAACTTCTCTCAACTCCGATAAAGTCAGCAAACTGCCTGTCTGATGATCGAGAGGACCAGCCGAAAATACGAGGTTCCCTGTCAATAGGCACGCGGCTAAAACGTATTTTTGCATACCTTTTGTACTCCTTTGGAATTCTTCCCAGTCAAGCCATTGGCTATATAGTGGAATTCTTGTATAATAAAGGAATTGTACAAGAATAAATTCTTATTTATTCATATACACCCCTAACACGCGTTAGCAAAACCCCTCATTTCTGCTCCAAAAATGGACAGAAGGGTTGTTCTGCAACGAAAAATTCCTTATATCGCGAGAAGAGAAATAAAGAAAGTGAATAATAAAAAAATTATTTTAAAAAAGGTAAGGGTACATAACCTTAAGTCGATCGATTTAACACTCGATACTAATGAACTTATCGTATTAACAGGCGTATCGGGCTCAGGAAAATCTTCGTTGGCATTTGATACCCTTTATGTCGAGGGACAGCGCCGCTATGTCGAATCGCTTTCCACGCATGCACGCCGGCAGCTCGAAGAAATGACAAAGCCGGACCTGGAGTCTGCTTCAGGGATCTCACCGACAATATCCATCGAGCAAAAAACAGCCGGGCGAAACCCTCGTTCTACTGTAGGGACCATGACTGAAATATACGATTACCTTAGGGTTTTATATGCACGGGTGGGGATTCCCCATTGTCCGGTGAGTGGAGAACCGGTTACCCCGCAAAGCCGGGAAAGAATCATAAAAACTGTACAAAATCTTCCATTAGCCACCAAGATCATTGTGCTATCCCCTTACGCTAAAGGGCGGAAAGGAGAATTCAAAGAAGATTTCGACGAACTGCAGCGAAGGGGGTTCATGCGGGCCCGCATCGACGGAAAAATCACTCATCTTGAAGAAGCCGGGACTCTGGATGGATCGGTATCCCATGACATTGACATCGTCATAGACCGGATTTCCGTGCAGCCGGAAAATTTTTCCCGCATAGCCGAAGCGGTCACAAGTGCTTTGAGTTTAGGAAACGGCTTATGCAGCGTTCTAGATGCCGATACAGAATCCGAGCAATTGTTCTCCATGCATGCGTATTCGGTCAAATCCGGGCTTTCCTATACATCCCTCGAACCGCACGATTTTTCGTTCAATAGTCCCTCAGGAATGTGCCCTGTGTGCAGCGGCCTGGGGAGGATCAACGAATTCCGGATGGAAGAGATCATTAACCCTGATTTAAGCATTGCCGAAGACTGCTGTTCAATAGCCAGTTCTTATACCACGGTCCGATATGGCAATATCTATGACAATCTGGCCAGGATCTATGGATTTGATGTGCACACACCTTGGAAAGATCAGACAGAACAAGCAAAAAAAATCTTCCTGCGGGGATCAGAAAAAAAATGGATCCGCATGCATTTTGCCCATCCAATAACAGGAGCTGTTTGGACAGATCACATCCAATGGCGTGGAGTCTTATGGGAAGCCCATTCCCGCTTTGCTGCAGCCAAAAGCGAAGGGTATCGGAAGAAAATGCAGAAACTGATGCATGAACAAGTGTGTCCGGAATGTCTAGGCCAAAGACTGAAACCTTATCCAGCAGCTACACTCCTAGGCGGTAAAAGGATCAGCGAGATCACACAAATGACCGTGGCGGAGTGCCTGCAATTTTTTACTGTACTTTCGCTTAGCAAACAAGAAGAATTGATTGCTATAGAATTACTGAAAGAGATCAAGCAACGTTTGCAATTCTTGCTGGATGTCGGGCTCCATTATCTGGCTCTTGATCGGACAGCGCCTACATTATCGGGCGGAGAATCCCAACGCGTCCGTTTAGCTTCCCAAATCGGCTGCGGATTAGTAGGCATCACCTACATTCTGGACGAACCTTCCATCGGACTTCATCCGCGCGACAATCAAAAACTGATCCATACACTCAAGCATCTGCGCGACATGGGGAATACGGTCATTGTCGTCGAACACGATGAGGAAACCATTTGGGCGGCCGATACTATCATCGACTTTGGGCCAGGGCCCGGAGTACGAGGCGGAGAAATTGTAGTCCATGGCGATCTGGCAGATTTACTGCAAAGTTCGGAATCGATAACCGGGGGCTATCTTTCGGGAAAGCTTGCTATCGCCATACCAAAAAAAAGGCGCAAGCCCGCCAAAGAATGCATACAGATAAAAGGCGCCGCACATCATAACCTGAAAAATATCGATGTTAAAATCCCACTGGGAGTATTTACAGCCATTACAGGCGTTTCAGGTTCCGGCAAATCTTCCCTGATCACCGATATTCTATTCCCGGCATTGTCCAATACTTTACATGGAGGTGAGCACCCCGTGGGGTTGCACAAATCTCTGCTCGGCCAAGAGTATATAGACAAAGTCATCGCGATCGATCAAACCCCGATCGGCCGCAACCCAAGATCGAATCCTGCTACCTATATCAAGCTATTTGACGAGATCCGCGACCTGTACTGCCAGCTTCCTGAGAGCAAAGCCAGGGGATACAAACCCGGCAGGTTCAGCTTTAATGTCAAAGAAGGATCCTGTCCGCAGTGCCACGGAATGGGTATGATCAAGATCGACATGGATTTCATGGAAGATTCCTGGATTGAATGCCCCTTGTGCAAAACACAGAGGTTCGACAAAGAAACTCTCTCCATCCTTTACAAAGGGTACAGCATTTACGACGTCCTTGAAATGGACGTTGTCCAAGCTCTGGAAATTTTCACAAATATTCCATCGATTAAACATAAACTTGAAACCCTGCAAAATGTTGGGATGGAATACATCAAATTAGGGCAATCATCGACGACTTTATCCGGAGGAGAGGCCCAAAGGGTAAAACTCGCAAAAGAACTTGTCAGACCTTCCACAGGAAGAACTTTATATATTTTGGACGAACCGACCACCGGACTTCATTTCCATGATTGCAAGCATCTATTGAAAGTGCTGCATGAATTAGTCGACCGAGGCAATTCGGTTGTCGTCATCGAGCACAATATGGATGTTATCAAAACAGCAGATTGGATCATCGACATAGGACCGGAAGGCGGGCAAGGAGGAGGCGAGATCGTCGCCACCGGTAAACCGGAACAGATAGCCAAACAGGCAACACCTACCGGGAAGGCTCTTGCCGAGATACTCTACCGCAATCTCGAAGAAAGAGCCGCCGCTGTCCTGCATGAAAAAGCTGCACATAAAAAACCAGAAACACTGCCGCAGAGATCTGCGATCCAGGAAATCACAGTACTCGGGGCTGAACAAAATAACTTGAAAAATCTTGATATCACACTCCCTAGAGACCAGATCACCATATGTACAGGCCCATCCGGTTCCGGTAAAAGCTCCTTTGCTTTTGAGACCATCTATGCTGAAGGACAACGACGGTACATTGAGTCTTTGTCCCCATATGCACGCCAATTTGTCAAACAAATGCCAAAACCAAAAGTCCGCCATGTAGAAGGTTTATCCCCGGCCATTGCCATCGAACAAAAGGCCCATGCCGGGAATCCTCGTAGTACAGTCGGAACCATGACTGAAATCTACGATTATCTGCGAGTCTTGTATGCGCGCATCGGGATTCCCCATTGCCCGGAAACCGGCGAAGTGATCCGGTCCATCAGCAAGGAATTTGTGGCTAATCGCGTACTATCTTGGCCAGAAGGTACTAAAATCCAGATACTTGCACCTATTGAATTAAAAAAACAAGAGTCTTTCGAAGAGACCATCGTAAGGCTGAGAAAGCTTGGTTTCCTAAGGATCCGACTTAATGGAGATTTTTACGATCTCGATTCGGAAGCTACAACAATGCCCTTCGATCGAAAGAAAAAAAATGAACTGTACCTGATTATCGACAGATTGAAAATTCAGCCATCGATACAAAACCGTTTATCCGAAGCCATCCAAAATGCTGCGGATCGAGGAAATGGTAAACTTCTCATCATGAAAGAGCAGGAGGATTATTTTTATAATCTTTCATTTGCAGTGGAAAGCACCGGTAAATCCTATCCGGAGATTACCCCTCAAACCTTTGCCTTCAATACCGCGGAAGGAATGTGCCTCGACTGCTTTGGACTTGGGGTCCAATATGGGGCCAATCTTGCCCATAAACCGGCATTCATGAACCTGACTGCAGCTGCATTTGTCCGCATGCTTTGGAAGGACAAGGTGTCGAAAGAAGCGATTGCCCTGTTCGAGCAACTCCTTGAAGACCAAAAAATCGATCCTTGCGTGCCTCTTCATGAGCTGCCGCCCGCCAAACTGCAGTGGTTTTTAAATGGATCGAATGGTTCAAAATCCCTTAAAATATCCCAAGGGCCTCTGAAAATTCAATGGATGGGGATCAACAACGTTTTGGCAAAAGCAGGTAAGCATGCCAAAGGAGAAATCAAAGAGACTATTCTTCCTTTGTTGGATGAATTCATATGCAATTCGTGCGAAGGGTCACGCCTAAACCCCTTGGCCAGACAAGTCACCATCCAAGAGCGTTCCATCGCAGCTGTTTGCAAAATGCCGGTCAGACAAGTTCAAGATTTCGTAGAGGCCATTCGTTCTGCCACACAAGAGAATAAAGTCTTGGAAGAAGTTCGAGTGCAGCTTGCCAACCGCCTTTCCTTCCTGATGGAGGTAGGCCTTGATTATATTTCCCTCGATAGAAAGGCGCCAACCCTCAGTGGAGGAGAAGCGCAACGGATCCGGTTGGCTCGTCAACTTGGCAGCGGCCTGACCGGGGCCTTATATGTACTGGATGAACCGACTATCGGCCTGCATCCCCACGATAACGATAGATTGAATTCCGCCCTGAAAAAACTCAAGGAATTAGGGAATACATTGATATTGGTTGAACACGACCCATTAACGATCGCCACAGCTGATTATATCCTAGATTTCGGGCCGCAGTCCGGAGAGCATGGAGGACATGTCATTGCGCAAGGAACCTATACACAGATCCTGCATGACCCGAATTCCATTACCGGCGCCTATTTGTCCGGTGAAAAATCGATCCCTCTGCCTAAGAAAAGGAGAAGCCTTGATGAAGGATCTTTTGCAATTTCCAAGGCTACCGCCAATAACTTAAAAAACCTCTCCATAAACTTTCCGGTGGGCGCTCTGACATGTTTGACAGGCGTTTCCGGATCAGGAAAATCCACGCTCATGCAAAAGATACTGCTCCCTGCCATGGAAAGGGGATTATTGACTACCGATACCATCTCCTTGGAAGCCGGAGTTGTTTCGGGTATTGATCAATTCGACAAAGTCATCTCCATCGATCAGAATCCGATCGGTCACACAGTGCGTTCAGACGTGGGTACTTATGCCGATGTACTGGGAAGAATGAGGGACTTCTTTTCATCCCTGCCATTAGCACGAACTAAGGGATTGCAGCCCAAGCACTTCAGCTATAACCACAGAAGAGGGATGTGCACAGCTTGCTGGGGGCTTGGTTATAGAAAGATCGAAATGCATTTCCTGCCTGCTGTCAAAGTTTTATGCGAGGATTGCAAAGGACTGCGGTTGAATCCGATAAGCCTCGAAGTGCTTTATCAGGGAAAAAACTTCGGTCAATATCTGCAGACCACTGTAGATGAAGCGAGGATTACTTTTACCAATCACCCTAGGATTGTAAGAGTCTTGGATACTTTGATCGCAGTCGGACTCGGCTACCTTCAACTGGGACAAGAGATCGCCACTCTTTCAGGAGGTGAAGCGCAAAGGATAAAATTAAGCAGGGAATTAGCCAAGCGTTCCAGCGGAAAGACCCTTTATCTTTTGGATGAACCAACAACAGGCCTTCATAGCGATGATATCAAGAAACTTTTGGCGGTCCTGCATAAACTAGTCGACAAAGGGAACACCATGGTCATTATCGAGCACAATCTGGATGTGATAAAAAATGCGGACTACATCATCGACCTAGGACCTGGTGCCGGCGAAAAAGGGGGGAAAATAGTCTGTAAAGGAAAGCCCGAGGATATCGTTAAATGCCGAGCGTCGCTGACCGGAATTTATCTAAAAGAAGTGCTCTGAAGAGGAAAATACAGTATGAAGGCTTCAAGCAGGTTGAAAAGCAAAAAGTGCTATAGACCTTTCTAGAGGGACATCGCCCAGGAACTGTTTGATATCTTCGAAAAGATAATTTACAATGTCTTCAGGAAGCGAGTCCTTATACATTGCGAGGAGCTTTTTCATATAGTCGACAGAATACGCTTCCCCTCGCGAATTTTTCATTTCAGTCAAGTTATGGGTATACATCACCAGGGAATCCCCTTGCGACAATTGCATATTCGCATCAATGAACTTTACATGCGCGGCATATCCTAATGAAATTCCTCGGCTTTCAACCAGCTCTACAATTTCTCCGGTATTTTTGACGCAATAAGGCGCATCATGTCCAGCGTTACAATACGTCAACAATTGGGTAGATGTATCGTATATCCCATAGAACAGAGTGACAAAATTCTTTGTGTTATTCCACTTCTCCAAGAACATATTGATCAATTTCAACGTCTCTAATAAGGAAATGTTCAATGTCGCACATGTGCTGATTATGCTGATCGTGCTAGCCATGAATAATGCGGAAGGCATTCCCTCCCCCATAGCATCTCCTACAACTAATCCGATGCGTGTCGCTGAAATAGGAAAAAATTCATAAAACGAACCATTGCTATGCTCTCCAGGAAGCAATTTTCCATACATTCTAAAAGGGAAATTCGCTGTAGTCTCGGGAAATGCCGTCACAACCAAACTATTCAAAACTGCCTTATTGAATTGTTGCTCCGACTGCACCTTACTAAGATTTTCATGGGCATCATAATACGTCTTCAGATTATCAATTTCGGTCGTCGTCCTTTGTATAGTAGTCGTAAGATCTTGATAATCAATGGGTTTTACAATAAAATCGAAAGCCCCCAGGTTCATTACTTTTCTGATATTGCTCATATCACTATAAGCGGAGACCATAACAGTTCTGATCTTTGGATATTTTTCAGTGATAATGCTTAAGAGTTCGATCCCATCCATCTCAGGCATGTTAATATCGCTGAGGATAATTTGTGTATCGGGATGACTTTCAAGAATTTTTAAAGCATCTTTGCCATGCATGGCAAAGATAAATGACATTTTTTTCTCTTTAATCTGCTGCTTGAACAGCAGTTTAATGAGAAAAGCTACGTCAGCCTCATCGTCTACAACCAATACTTTATACATAAACATCAGCCTCAATAATCCGCCACCAGACCATATTCAAATCAGGACATACGTATGACTTTTTTATATACACATTCCGACAAAAATGAAATCTGAAAACACACTTTTTTTCTACTAGTATTCCTCAGTTGAATTATAACAATTATTTTATATTTTGCTATCTCTTAATTTACTTTGATTGTCCCACACATCTAAATCATTCCTTGCATGTCGTTTGATGGTTCTCTTGAGAGAAAATCGATTTTTCTATATGCTTCCATTCGGTCAACTAGAGGAGGCTCGACATGTCAACATTTCAAGAAATCCTAAGAAAACTTGCTTTTTTCTGGGAACAACAAGGGTGCATCATTCATCAAGGATACGACTTGGAAGTTGGCGCCGGCACTTCGAATCCAGCCACATTCCTCAGAGCTCTCGGACCGGAGCCTTATCGCGCAGCCTATATCGAGCCATGCCGCCGGCCAGGCGACGGCCGCTATGGGACCAACCCCACGCGCATGCAACATTATTTTCAGTATCAGGTCATCCTCAAACCGGCCCCCGCGAATATCCAAGATCTTTATCTCCAATCCCTGACAGCAATTGGATTCGACTTGTCCAAACACGACATCCGCTTTGTACACGATGACTGGGAAAATCCGACCCTAGGCGCATGGGGCTTGGGTTGGGAAGTTTGGATGGATGGCATGGAAGTGTCTCAATTCACTTACTTTCAATCTGTTGGCGGGGTAAGCTTGAAACCCATCACCGGTGAAATCACCTATGGAATTGAACGATTGAGCTTGTATTTGCAAAAAGCAAACAGCATCTTTGATTTGCAATGGAATGAGCATTTAACTTATGGGGATGTCTACCATCGCAATGAAATCGAGTGGAGCCATTATAATTTTGAACATGCATCCACAGAGATGTGGTTCCGACATTTTGAAGATTTCGAAAAAGAAGCCCGTGCACTGATAAAGGAAAAATTCCCCGTCCCCGCCTATGATTTCGTCATTAAATGCTCCCACGCCTTCAATATGTTGGATGCCCGCGGTGTGATCTCGGTAACGGAGCGGACCGGATACATCGCCCGGATCAGGGAACTAGCTCGACAGGTGGCCGAATTATACATTGAAAGCCGTCAGGCTCAAGGCTTTCCCTTGCTGGGACGTTTTCCGAAAGATGACGACACTGCAAAGGGAACTGTGCCTCCCATCCCCGAAGCTTTGCTGAACGATAATACCGGAAGCCGCGAAGATTTCGTTTTGGAGATTGGATCCGAAGAATTGCCGGCTTCTTTTGTACCAATCGGTTGCAGGAATCTTGAAAAAGAAATCCGCCAATTCCTCGATAAAGAAGCCATTCCTTACGAGTCAATTGACATGCATGGGACACCAAGGCGTATTACAGCCTATGTCAGGGGGCTGGCCTTATCGAAACCCTCGCAAAAAACCGAAAAACGCGGGCCTGCAGCAGACCAAGCTTTCAATACAGATGGTTCTTTAAAACCTGCCGGAGAAGGTTTCTTCCGATCATTGGGCAAAGAAACTCTTTCCTTGCAGGCAATCCGTGAAGGAAAAGACCCCGGCGTCTTCATCCGGTCGCTTAAAGGCATGGATTATCTTTTCTCGATTTCGGAAACCCCCGCTCTTCCCACGGCCCAATTATTGGCGAAAGAACTTCCTGAAATTATTCTACGATTGGATTTTCCGAAGAAAATGCGTTGGGGAAATCTCGATATCACCTACGCTCGCCCACTGCGTTGGATTCTAGCCCTTTTTGGCCGTTACTCGATACCCTTGGTTGTAGGGAATACCCAGTCTGGTGATTACTCTTATGGACATAGTCAGCTTGATCCTAGACGGATTACTCTAGAGAAAGCCCAAGATTATTTTGTGCAATTACGCGAGCATAAAGTGCTGGTTGATATCAAAGAGAGGCAAAAATCCATACTCGATCAACTTGCCGAGATTGAAAGCAAACTCCAAGTCAACGTGCTCAGCAAAGAACAGGTCATTCCGCAAGTCCTCTTTTTGGTTGAATGGCCCTATCTGACTGTGGCGTCATTTGATGAAAAATTCTTAGTGGCGCCCAAAGAAGTCCTCATTTCTGAAATGGTCGAACACCAGAAATATTTCCCGGTATGCACCTCTGATGGTAAGTTGAAAAACTTATTCATCATCACAGCTAACACTGTACCCACCGATCAAATCCGCGAAGGGAATCAAAGGGCATTATCCCCTCGCCTGAATGACGGCGTATTCTTATTTGAACAGGGATTAAAGCACCCCCTGGAAAAATTCAACGAGAAACTGCGTCTGGTTACTTATCAGAAAGAATTGGGAAGCATGCATGACAAAGTGGAAAGGCTCATGTCCCATTCCAGAACATTGCAGCAAACATTGGGTATTAGCGACCCCCTAAAAGCGACTAGAGCTGCATTGCTTTGCAAGGCCGACTTGGCCTCCGAAATGGTCTATGAATTCCCTGAGCTGCAAGGAATTATAGGAAAATATTACGCATTGGCCCATCAGGAAGATCCTGAAGTCGCACAAGCTATCGAAGAACATTGGCTGCCGAAAGGAGAACAAGGTGCTCTGCCAGAGACTCCTACCGGGATTCTGCTTGCTTTGGCCGATAAATTCGACAATCTTTTGGGGTGTTTTCTCATAGGCCTTAAGCCAACCTCCTCGAGCGACCCCTATGCTTTGCGCAGACAAACCCTAGGCATCATCAAAATCCTGATCCAAGGCCGTTATCATCTTCCATTACGAGAAACTCTGCGCCAATGCTTAGATGCCTTCCCAAGCAAAAACAAGGAAAAACAAAACCTTGATGTCATCCTCGGTGAAATAGAATCTTTTATCATCAATCGAATCAAAACTGTCTTTCTAGAATATGGCTTTGCAAAGGATGAGATCGAAGCAGGTATATCCTCCGGCTGCAATGATATCTATGACGCTTTCTGCAAAGTCAGTGCCTTGCACCAGTTCCGCAAAAACGATTCACGGTTTTACCTTCTCTATGAAGTGTATCGGCGCGCAAAGGGTCAATTGGCAGGTCAGGCCCTAAATGGAGCCTTCAAACCTGAACTTCTGATTGAAAATGCAGAGAAGGATCTAGATGGGGTTTTAACGCAAACAGATACGTTATTCATAGAAGCGATTAGCAAGCATGAATATGCTCATGCGTATGAACTGATCGCGGGGCTGCAGCCCCCATTAGCCAAACTCTTTGAAGAGGTAAAGATTTTAGACAACGATCCGCACCTCAAATCCAATCGCATCGCTTTGTTAAAACGCGTGTTCGGCTTATTCGATCTTTTGTTAGATTTTAGCAAGATCCAAGCCTGATAGAGATATAAGGGACCATAGGGACAGAGTCCTTGTGCTAGCCCTACGCAGTAGGGCCTCATTTTGTAGCCCGTCAGCAAGGCTCGCGAGCACAGCGGAGACGAGCCACAGCTACGGGTAGAGGCACAAATACGGATTAACCCCGTAGGGTTCTTCTCTTTATTTCATTGGACGAAATTGAACTAATAACCCCATTTTCTGCTAGCATATCTCCAGAATCATATGCTCTTTTAAAATTTTTGTAAAAAAACTAGAATAAAAAAAAGAAACTATAAACTCATCTTATAATAACTATTGCTTACATCCAATTTAGATTGTAATCATCTGAAATTTATTATATTATTTACATTATCCATAAGTAAAAAGGAAATATAATGTTCGGAGAAGTAACCATACGCTATCCTCAAGCAGTGCTCGATGCTTTGAGTGATCCCATCACCTTAGAGCCATATAAAAATGCTCAAATAGTCAATTGTTCGGGAGGTCATTCATTTAGCTTAACTGCAGTTCAGAACATTTTTGGCGAAATGCAAGAAAATAATAGTTGTGAAAAACCAGCACCTTGCCCTCTGTGTCGAGGAATGGTTACTGCTTACCATATGAACACAACTTTACAAGCCCTTGTCGACCCAATACTTGTAACGCAAACAGACGAGTCGCATAAAATCACCCTTAAATCCAAAGTCGAACCTAATGGTGAAATTCTCTATCCCATACAAAAAACATTTTTTGTTTTACAGAATACCATCTTCATAGAAACATATTTAAACATAACGTTAAGTCATAGATCTTGTGGTTACCAAGATGAAAACATCGAGACACTAACTGCAGACATAGAGATCGGACATGATGGACTTCGTTTTTTATTAAATATATTTTTCCACAAAAACCAACATGAAGTAAAATCCAAACTCTGCGATTATCTTAAGAAAAATAACATCAATTCAATTCAAATAATGAACCATGAGTACAACCCGCAATTGGCGATGGGATGCTATCCAGGATATGGATTTCGAAAAACATCGAGTTTCAATGAATTTATTTCATGCTTGCGCTTGCTGATTGAAAACAATGACTTTGATGCAACTGCAAAAGATGGCGTAGTTAAATTCTTAGAACGTTGTGAAAAACTCACAACTCAAATTCGTGTTTGATTTTTTATCACAACTCCTATCAATTCAAGACAAGACCTCGAGTGTGTTCATTTTGCTATATTTTCGGATAAGCGTTTTCGACGACTTGCTAATCGAATCCCAACTCTGAAAAGGTAGCAAGGCCGTCCCGGTCTGATTGTTAATACACTCAAGGCCGGGACGGCCTCGCTACTTTTTAGAAGACCACACCCTTATATACTAACGCTTTGTCGGGATCCAAGGTCACCAATTGACCCTCCTTAAGAATGCGAGTGGCAGCATCGGCCCGGACAACATAAGGCTTGTCGCAAATCCCGGCCATTCTAGTCAGATATATTTCTGAATCATGATCGTCTATGTGATTTTGCAAAATCACACCTAAACATTCCTCTATTAACGAATCATAAGCAGGATCGCACTGGGCAATAACCAATATTTTTCCAAGTGCGGCATATTTTGCCTTTGTCTCCGGAGAAAGAACTAGAGAAACTTTTCCGTGAACGCGCAGCCCATAACCGCTGTTACCTCTGACAAGCACATCCCCAATGCTCTCGACCATCATCATATTGGTTGTCCCGGATATTCCAAAAGGTGCTCCAGCTGTTACAACAACAAGATCTCCATAGCTGGCCAGATCATTGGCGATGGCAAATTCGCTTGTTTGTGAAAATGCTTCCGTGACAGTTGTCGCCCTATCGGAATAAAAGGAATTAACCCCCCAGAATATCGACATTTGATGAAAACTTTTCTTATTTGGCGTCAAGGCTATGATGGGCATGCTTGGACGCAATCTGGACAAGAGCCTAGCGGTGCCTCCCCCGCTGGTGAAGGCAAAAATAGCACGGGCATTAGAGGAATATGCCGTTTTTACGGTTGCTAACGTAACGGAAGAAGGCACATCATGATAGATGAGATCTGCATGCTGTTTAAAGAATGAACGATAATCGAAATCATCTTCCGCTTGCTGTATGATGCTCTTCATTACCTGCACAGTTTCTAGAGGATATTTTCCTACAGCAGTTTCCCCCGAAAGCATGACTGCCGAAGAACTATCGTAGATAGCATTGGCCACATCGGAAACCTCAGCTCGTGTAGGACGAGGACTATTGATCATTGACTCCAACATCTGGGTTGCCGTCACAGCTGGCTTGCCGGCGAGATAGCTCTTTCTGATCATCATTTTCTGCAGTCTGGGAACTTCACTGATCGGAACCTCTACCCCTAAATCCCCCCTTGCAATCATGATCCCATCTGCAACTTGTACTATGCTATCGAAATTATGCACACCCTCGCGGTTTTCAATTTTTGCTACAATCATGATCTCTGGTTTATTTTCTTCCTCGAGTAATTTCCTGATCGCTAGCACATGGCTAGCAGAGTAAACAAAAGAGGCGGCAATAATATCGATGTCATTTTTACAGCCAAATCTTATGTCCTCAATATCTGATGGGGTCACTAAAGGAAGATTCAGAAAAACATCCGGAACGTTGACTTTTTTGCCCGTTTTGATAATACCGCTATTCTCGATAATTACATGAACTCCCTCAGGAGATACCTCCACGACCTTTGATGAAATATATCCATCATCAAACAGAACCTGATCTCCAACCTTTAAGCAGTCGAGGGAGGAGGGAGGGTTGACCGAAACCTTCTCTTGATTTCCTTCAATCTCATCCCTGACAAGCAGCCATTTAGCGCCTGCATGCAAAGTACATTGCTCATCTTTTATTTTTCCAAGGCGCAGTTCAGGACCTTTGGTATCCAACATGATCGCTAAAGGCCTTTGCAATTGCTCTCTGGCTTCTTTAAGATTTCGAATCGTTTCAAAATGTTGGGAATGTGTCCCATGGCTGAAATTCAAGCGCGCGATGTTCATTCCAGCATTCATGAGCTCGATAATTTTCGGAAGGGTATCGCAAGACGGCCCTATCGTACAAATAATTTTAGTTCGAATTACCATAAACATTCCTTATCTTACGCAAAATCCACTGATAATCTTTTGAATAATTTAAAACAATCCTATGTTTATTGTCTTTCCCGAAAGTCGGCAGACTCGAGTAAAAATAGCTCCCCTTACTAACGTCTGATAAATTCGTAATTAGAGATGTATCATCGCTAACCTTCTCTTTATGTTTATTGATGGTTTGGGCTATGATGTGTTCGATATTGTGTAAGAAATAAAGGCTAATGGAAGGCAGAGAAAACCATGGATATTTTGATCATCGGCACAGGTTATGTAGGGCTAGTGGCAGGGGCTTGTTTTGCAGAAATGGGACATCGGACATTTTGCCTAGACATCAACGAAGCAAAGATAAAGAAATTACAAGAGGGCCATATCCCTATTTATGAGCCCGGTCTTGAAGAAATCATCCGCCGCAACGTAAAAAGCAAACGGCTCCATTTTACCACGGATTACAAAAGTGCAGTTGCCAAGTCCTTGGTTTGTTTTATTACTGTAGACACACCTGTGGGAAAAAATGGGGATGCCGATCTGTCACAGGTAAAAAAAGTAGCACAATCAATTGCGGAAAATATGCAGGACTATAGGGTTATCGTCAATAAATCGACTGTACCTGTCGGCACCTCGAAGATTGTTTCAACAATTATACAAGAAACTTTAAAGAAAAGAGGGGTTGATTTCGGTTTCGACGTGGTATCCAATCCCGAATTCCTTAAAGAAGGAAATGCGGTGAATGATTTTATGAAGCCGGATCGAGTGATTATCGGCACAACAAATCCTAAAGCAGCCGCGATCATGAAAGAAATCTATTCTCCATTTATGCTTAGCCACGAACGCATTCACCTGATCGATATTCCTTCCGCTGAGATGACAAAATATGCAGCAAATGCCATGCTGGCTCTGCGCATCTCTTTCATGAACGAATTGGCTGGATTATGTGAACTGACCGGTGCAGATATCAATAAAGTCCGCATAGGGATCGGATCCGACAAACGGATCGGATACCACTTTCTTTATGCCGGACCAGGTTTTGGCGGCTCATGCTTTCCCAAAGATATAAGAGCGCTTCGTCATTTGGCCGATTCTTTGAATTTGCCTGCATACCTTGTGGAAGCCATTGAAGAAGTCAATGCCGGACAAAAAAAAGTCCTTGGAAAGAAGATCAAGACTTATTTTTCTTCTCGAGGTGGATTGCAGAATAAAACAATCGCAATCCTTGGACTGTCTTTCAAACCCGACACAGACGACATGCGCGAAGCTTCCTCTCTCGTGCTTATCGAAGAACTCCTTTCCGAAGGATGTCTTTTGCGCTTGTATGATCCGGCCGCCATGGAAAAAGCACGCGAAGTAATGCCGCCTTCTCCGCAAATAACCTATTGCGAAGATGAGCTAGCTGCAACACAAAATGCCCATGCTCTTGTCCTTGTAACGGAGTGGAAACAATTCCGTTTTCTCGATTTCCCAAAAATAGGAAAAACAATGAAAGGACATGCTTTTTTTGACGGCCGAAATCAATATCATCCGATTGATATCGCCAAAAAAGGCTTCGATTATATCGGAATCGGTCAAGAGGCGGTTTATGCCGATCAAGTCGATAACGAACTTGAAGAGCAGTTATCCAAAGATGCCTTACAAGGCAGCATGCCTTCTTTTACTCAATCAAACCTATAGCAGGATTGGTCAATGAACATACATGCTTATTTGGCATCACAAAAGCAATCAATCGAAGACCGACTCCAGGAACTTGTTCCTATTGATCCAATAACGCCCTGGAATGAACTCTATGTGGCTGCCCGCTATGCTTTGCTCGGAGGAGGTAAAAGACTTCGACCTATCTTGGCACTTGCCACGAATCAAACAATGGGGGGTGAAGCCGCCTCGGCTTTGACGCCGGCCTGTTCATTGGAAATGATCCATGCCTATTCCCTTATTCATGATGATCTACCTGCGATGGATGATGACGACTTCAGACGGGGAAAACCCACTTTGCATAAAGTCTATCCTGAAGGTCATGCTATCCTCACTGGCGATTATCTTCTTACAAGATCTTTTGAAGTGATCGCCTATGATCCTGATTTATCGGCTGAACAAAAGATCCAATTGATCCAGATCCTAACAAAAGCCAGCGGGGGGCATGGGATGATCGCAGGACAAGTCATGGACTTAAACGCTGTCAACCAAGAGATCGATTTACAAACTTTGCAGCAAATCCACAAATGCAAAACTGGTGCGATGATTGCAGCCTCTGTTGAATTTGGAGGAGTCATTGCCCAAACCCCGCCGCCTCAACTTTCATTACTGCGGTCTTTTGGCGATCACATGGGTTTGGCCTACCAGATTGTTGATGATATACTGGACGTGACAGAAAGTTTAGCCAAACATGGAAAGTCTATCGGCTCTGATTTGATGAACGGAAAGACGACCTATGTCTCCCTTATGGGATTAGATCAAGCGAAAGCAAGCGCTCAAGACTGCTTGCATAGGGCTCTCGCTGCTTTAGACAAGCTTCCTAATGACACATCCCTTCTCAAAGACTTGGCAAATATCCTGATCAATCGGATGATATAAGGTCATACGTGGAGCGAATTTTTGAAGGAAAATTCGTGCTTCACAGTAGTTTTACTTCCAGATAGCTGTGGCAGTAGCATATTCTTTACAGTGACTGATGGAAATGATCACATCCGGATCGTCCAATAAATCCTTAACACGTGGAGTAAACACAATAAAGGGTTTGCCTTTCTCATCATTGAGGATTTCTATGTCGCACCAATGGATTTCACGGCCGATTCCTTTACCAAGGGCTTTGACGATCGCTTCCTTTGCAGCAAACCGCCCGGCAAAATGACGTGAGGAATCTTTGTGTTTGTTACAATACTCTTGTTCGGTAACCGTGAATATTTTATCTAAAAACCGGTCTCCATAGGAAGAAATAGCCTTTTCAATACGGCTTACTTCAATGATATCGGTTCCAATGCCTTTGACCATGTATGTATCCGGGATAAATAAAAACAAGAATATCGCAAGGCAGTTAAAACTACCACAGAGCCCGCAGAGAACACAGAGAGGGATTTATATTCATCTATCAATTTCTTCAGACACGCCCGGATGAATTAAACAATCCTTAAGACCTCCCTCTGTGCTCTCTGTGGGCTCTGTGGTAGTTTATTTTTTCATTTGCCTAACTATATTGGTGAGATTAAAACTACCACAGAGCCCGCAGAGAACACAGAGAGGGATTTATATTCATCTATCAATTTCTTCAGACACGCCCGGATGAATTAAACAATCCTTAAGACCTCCCTCTGTGCTCTCTGCGGGCTCTGTGGTAGTTTATTTTTTCATTTGCCTAACTATAGAGCGAAATAGTTCTTATGCGAATTTTCCATATCGGCAACAGATTGTTCAATTTCTTGTTCGGTCATCAAACTTTCATCCATCGCATTACAGAAAATCATTCTACCTGATGAGGTATGCTTTACGGATAGAACTTGTGCACGGATTGTTTCCCCGATAAATTCGGCCCCGCCATTCACAACAACCATGGTTCCATCGTCTAAATATCCAACGCCTTGACGAGCTTCCTTGCCATAACGTTGAATTTTAATATTGATCGATTCCCCTGCCTGCGTAATCGGTTTTAAGGCGTTGGATAACATATGGATGTTAATGATCTTCACACCTTCAACAGAGGCTTGTTGAATGCGATTGATATCCGATGTAATGACATTTGCATCAACTGTGCGTGCAAGCTTAAGAAGCTTGGCCATTTGATCTTTTAGATCGGAAAAATCTGTCTCGTTGAACTGCATTTCAAGCGCGGGCATAGCCTCTAGTTTTTTTAATACCTCTAGCGCGCGCCGAGCTTTTGCCTTATTGGTGTCATCACCCGTCTCAGCTTGCAACTGTAATTCTTTCACTGCAAAACGAGGGACAATCAAATGATTGTCAAGTAAACCTGATGAAGCAAGATCAATAATCCGGGAATCTAGGAGAATCGAACAATCAAGTACTAGGTCCTTTTTCTTTTGCCCTTTGGATCCCTTTGAAAGGAAGGGGAAACTTATGGAAATTTGTTCTGCGGCTTTGATCGCTAATGTCATGCCAAAGTAAATAGCAAATAAAAAAGTTCCTATGCGAAAAAAGGCTGAAATTTCTGGTGGCATGTGCAATGCTGAGGAATTAAACACCAGCATGATCGCTTCGCCCATCAGAAATCCGCAGAATATCCCCAGCGTAGCAATATTGAAAGATTTAAAATTCGCTTTTTCGAAAGCTTTTTCTACAGCTAAAACAAATAAGCTAAATAAGAGCCCTCCAATTGCGCCCATTAAAACACCCATAATAATAGACCCTTCCGAGAATAAAGGGATCGTGCATGCAGTAAATAATATAACGCATAATAACACGAAAAAAGAACGAATAAAAGGCAACGAGAGCTCCATAAATTGAAATCCTACATCTTGTATTTTTGTTAATACCAAAACTTCAAGGCTATTTTATACCTGGAAGTCTACTGAAAGGAGTCTATACCGAACATGATTCAAAAATAAGATTCGTCCCCTCAATCCTATGATTGAAAAGATCACAAAACAATCCAGTTTTACTGTGGAGCCTTTTGTGATCTCTCACTCGTTCTCCAATTTTTGAAACATGTTCGGTATAAATTGCTTGAACATTTCTGCCCAATCCTGAGGAAATTATATAATAAATCCCTTATTTTTCGTCTACAAAAATTATAAAAAAAAATCTTCTTGCTTCGATAAAGAATTTCCCCGTATTGTGTACCTTCTTGTATTTTTCTTTGGAGAGGATCTTATGCTAAAAGTTAATCATCGCACACTTGTTATATTATCCGGGCTTATTTGGCTTGTGATGGGTGTTTTTTTATTTAAACTAGGCTTCAAGTTATTAGGGGGTGCTTTTGATTATATCGACAAAGGAACGTTACCGGCAAGTTATCCCCTCTTAAAAAAATCATCCGATTTTTTTGGCAGCCTGCAGGCTGGGATTACCAACGGCATTGTTATCTTGACTGCTATCAGTCTATTTATCGGTTTTTTGAAAGGGAAAAAGGTCTTAGGAAAAACTGCACTAAAAGCAATTGCAAGGATTACCGCCTTCCCTAATCCAACTAATCTCACGAATTTGTACAGCGGACGATACTACATCTTGCTGGCCGGGATGATGGGACTTGGCATTTCTATGAATGTTTTGGGCATACCTCATGATATCCGCGGCACCATTGATATCATCATCGGCTCCGCTTTGATCAATGGGTCGGTCGTCTATTTCCGCCACGCTTTGTCCATGCAATCTGCTGTACAAGCCTAAAGCCAGCCTCTCAATTTTGAAATACGGCTGGAGCGTGCAAAGGGTGTTCAGGCAAAGATTGCCGCGCCGGAACATCCATGCACCATCACTTATGATATTTCGTGCCTTTGGCAATTTCAAACGCGCGATAAATTTGCTCGATCAGCACGAGCCGGGTGATCTGATGAGTATACGTCATTGGGGATAGACTGAGCAAAGTATATTGATCGCGCAATTGGGAGGGAAGCCCTTCAGCGCCGCCAATAACGAATGCAAGACGAGCTCCGCCTTCTTGGATCTTCTGATGGATGACGTGCGAAAATTCCGAGCTGTCGAATAGCATTCCAAGAGGATCTAAACACAGTACAGAATTTTCTTTAGAGGTCCAATCAATGAGCTGCGAGTCGTTCTTCGCCCATAAAAACTCTATGGATGCATAGGGCTTCAGCCGTTTGAGATATTCATTTATAGCTTCTTCAAGCCACGATTCTTTCGTTTTACCAACCGAAATGATTTTAAGTTTAATCATAACGCTTCATGGCCTGATCTATTCGGCGCTGATCATCTTTAGCTTTAATGTCGGCACGCTTATCTACGGATTTTTTTCCTTTTGCGGTAGCGATGCGAACCTTCACCCGCCCATCCTTCAAATAAAAAGCCAATGGAACGATTGTCAACCCCTTTTCTTGGGTGGCAACTTTAAGCTTGCGAATTTCATTCCTGTGCATGAGAAGCTTGCGGTCCCGTCGGTCCTCATGGTTGTGGATGTTTCCAAAACGATAAGGGGCAATGCTTGCATTGACAAGCCAAAGCTCGCTATCGAGCACCTTTACATAGGATTCCTGAAGGCTTCCTCCATGGTCGCGCAGCGATTTGATCTCAGTCCCCTGGAGCACAATCCCTGCTTCAAATGTCTCCAGAATTTCGTAATTATGCCCTGCTCGTTTATTGGAAACCAAATCTCCGGATGGTCGGCTCATAAAAAGTCCTTAGATTGCGTATTTGCGTACTTTGGAGTAGAGTGTAACTTATAGAAGCATTTAAATACAAACCTCTTGACTTTTCTGTGTTTTCTGCTTATCTTGGAACTTTTGTTCAAGTAAGGGGATTTTTTTTCATGAAATTCGTGATTTCGACGCAAGAGCTTAACTACCTAATCACCAAATGCTTAAATATAGTGGCTCAGAAAGCGACTATTCCCATTTTGGCAAATTTTTTGATTGAAGCCTCTAACGATGAGTTAGTTATCACTGCAACCGATTTGACTGTCGGCATCCGTTGTTTTACTGAAGCCAAAATTCTAGAAGAAGGCGCTACAACGATACCTGCCAAACGTTTTTCACAATTAGTCAGGGAATTGACTGCTGTGAATGTTGAGATATCCTCCAGTCCTACAGAAATCACAGAGATTGTAGCGGATTCTTCCCGTTTTAAACTCAACGGTATGAGCAAGAATGAATTCCCCTCACTCCCTTCTCTGACAGGAGCCATACAGTTTAAAGTAAAGCAATCACTCCTCAAGGACATGTTTTACCGAACAGCTTTTGCAGTGTCTAGAGAAGACAATAGGTATGTTCTCACGGGCGTCTTTCTCCTCATTCAGGATTCCGAAGCCATCTTTGTAGGCACGGATGGAAAACGATTGGCAAAAACGCATCATCCCATTGAAATTGACGCTTCGTTTTCCGGCAGCTATATCATTCCTCTCAAAGCTGTCGAAGAGATACAAAAGAGTCTGGAAGACGAAGGAGATGCGATTGTTTATTTGATGAACGATAAAATTGCCGTCTCTATGAACAATACAACAATCATTTCCAAGCTTTTAACGGGTGATTATCCCGATGTAAACAGAGTGATCCCTGAACGATGTGAGACATTTGTCACGCTTCATCGAGAAGAATTGATCACGCTTTTACGCCAAATCTCATTGTTCACCATGGAAACGAGCCAATCCGTTCGTTTTAGTTTCTTAGATGGAGAACTAAAACTTACAGCCAATAACATGGATATTGGGGAAGGAAAAGTCAGTATGCCAGCGAATTATCAAGGTTCTAAACTTGAAGTGGCATTCAACCCCAATTTTTTCCTAGATATTCTCCGGCATAGCAAAGCTGAAGTGATTACCATAGGATTAACGGATTCATATAATCCTGGTGTAATTACGGACCTGGAAGGGGCTGTCACATTTTCCTCTAAGGCTTCCCCTTTATTTATTTTAATGCCTATGCGGTTGAATGAAGAATAAGCCTCATCAGGTCAGCTTTCAGGATCTATAGTCCATTCATGTGACTTCATACCAAAAATATTGAAATGGACTATAAGAGGAACAATTTGCACATTCAGTCTCTTGCTCTGAGCAATTTCCGCTGTTTTTCGGAGGGTTATTTCGAGTTCAGCCCGCGGATCAACGTGATCTGCGGCCGAAATGCTCGAGGAAAAACCTCCATCCTTGAAGCTTTGTATTTTCTGATGACAGGGCAATCATTTCGCCCAGGAACCACATCCGGGTTAATCCGTCAAGAATCCGAAGCTTTTTTGCTTGGGGCAATTTTTTCAAAACATAGTGTGGAACAAACCCTGCGGATCTATTGGAGCGAAACTGAAAAAAAAATCGTGTACAACAGTACAGCATGCCAATCAGTAGGAAGCTTGCTCGGACTTATCCAGGGAGTGGTCACTAGCCCCGATGATGTTGCTTTGGTCAAGGGGGCGCCGGCGATGCGCAGACAATTCCTCGATTTGCAAATTGCACAAACAGACCCTCTATACGTACATCATCTTACCCGTTATAACAGAGCTTTACGACAGCGGAATGCTCTTTTGAAAATGAAACAAACAGCCGGGATTGAAGGCTGGGAATACGAAATGGCCAATGGGGCATCCTATCTGATCAATCAGCGATTTCAAAAAGTTAAGGCCTTGGGAGTACAGGCACAAAAACACTATCTCGACCTAAGTGGGGAACAGGCAGACCTAGCTCTCTCTTATAAGTCGGCGATCATTGAAGACAGAAATCAAAAGGACATCCGTAATTTCTTTTTGCATGAGTATAAACAGCATAGACAGAGAGAAATGCAATTAGGGGCAACATTATCAGGGCCGCATAAAGATGATCTATTGATCCTCATAGGAACCAAAGATGCTCGGTTTTACGCTAGCGAGGGACAGCAGCGCTCTTGCGTGGCAGCTCTGCGCTTGGCCGAATGGGAATGCCTGGCTTCTTTATCGGAAGAGCGCCCTCTTCTTTTGATCGATGACATTGGCATAGGACTCGATGATTACCGCCAGCGACAACTGTTTCGGCTATTGGAAACACTCGGGCAAGTGTTCATTACATCAACAAAAGAATTGCCGATAGAAGCGCAGCAAATCATAAAGCTCTGACTCAATCACCTAAAGACATTCTTCCAAAGGGAGTCACCATGAAACACTTTTTGTCCATATGGATCCCCATAGCGATCATTCCGGCTTGAAAAAGCCTGCCTTCTAATGTTTTTTCGATAATTTTCCGTTCATGGTCAGCATAAAAAGGCAACATGTACTTCCATTTTTTTCCTCTATTTCGTAAAGTGACATGCTCTAATGTGCCTATTGGGGCTGTAAAACCGCGAATAAAATCATCGAGATAAATCCATCCCGATCTAGCGATTTTCTTCAGCCCTCTTTCTACCTCTCTCATATCTTTGTCGGTCATTTCTGCAGTAGAGACCGATTGCACCGAATGCCGATAGAGCAACAGCGCTTGATCTTGCAACGACATTTTTAACCACTGTTTGCCTTCTGATTTTATGCAAAGATTGGAACCTTTAACGTCGGCCAGGTTTAAAGAAATTATTTGACAAATTACATTTTTGAAATGCGTTTCCGGAGCTGGTAATGACTGAAAGCGCGGCAGCACAGAAATACCTGTTGGATTGGAGAGCGTAAAATCCTTTTCATTTTCTTTTCGTTCGATAGGCAAAGGGAGAGCTTGCAGGACGGCTGTCATATCTTGAGCAAAGCCGAAGTCATCTGGATGTGCACGTACAATGGTGGAAGCGTCTTGAATAGTTTTTGAAGTATTATGGGTGAGAAATAGCAGATATTCCTTCCATTCAACGAATGGGGTAACAACTTCTTCCCATGACTCGCCTTTCCGGCGATAGCTTAAACAGCAAATGAAATTATATTCGAGCAAAAGCATATATTCTTCAAAACGTTCATGGGAAAGCGAGTATTTCTCCATAATCTCTTTTGCAGAAACTTCTAGGGCTGGCGAATTGCACACATCTTGGTAAATACGGGCAAACATTTCATTCTCAAGAGCCGCTTCAATCAAATGCCGTTCATATATTTTTGGTGTAAGCAAATATTTCTCGACGATCGAACAAAAGATATTATCATTTAGGCGGGTTATATTGTACCAGAGGGGCAAGACATGAATAGGAACCTTGCTTAACAGCCCCTGAAGAAATTCCATACCGAGTTCAAAGCCATCGTCAAACTTAAGGATTTGCAGCTCATAATACTTGCGCATTTCCTTGTCAACAAAAACAACCGACCCATTCATGCGTATGAGCTTGGTGCGGGTGATTTTATTCAATGCTTCAATAATCGAAAATGTCTCGACCTCTAAGGAATCTTGCAATTGCCTAATCGTAAATTGGAGGGAATTATTGAGAATTTCACGAAGTACATCGACCTCTAGCGAAGTAAATGTCGCCATTAAAAGACGGTTTTCAATGTCCTTTCGATAATCATACTCGGCCAAATCGACCTTGTTCTTTTTCGGGAAAGACGTAGACATAAGCGCCACCCTCAAAAAGTTACAACTTGTTCAGTTGAACTGCATCATTTTTAGATTCAAAACTAGTGTAAAGACACCCTCTTTTTAAAAGCAACTAAAGAGATTTTTATAGTTTTTAATAATGCCGGAGAGTACAAAAAAATAAAGGCAGCCAGGGGGAGTTTGCACATTTCGATCGATTCAACTCCGGGGCTTTCGCTCAAATACCGTGTTTTAGGCTGCGCGAGGTATCCCTTGCTAGGAATCGCTGATTTAAGCACCTATGAAGAGGATTATTTTTGGGATGGTCAATCAATTCTTTTCCGGCAGAATACCCTGGATAGCTGCTATCAATTGTGGAGACTTCCACGAATGACTGTACTAATATATAAATGATTACATATAATTATAGTTAGTGGCAAGGGAAGGTTATAACCCTTTCTGGCATGCCCATAATCTTCTGACATCGGAGGGTGTATGAGAGAAAAGAAAAAACAAAAAAGTTCACTCCAAGAATCTGGTGATACGCTCCCCGAGAAGGAAATGGAAACTTTAGCTTCCATTCTGGCGGAACCAAACGAAGAGCATTATCATGGCAATCTCGAACCTTTTGAAGAATATGTCCAGCAGGTAAAAGGAAAGATTAACGGGGAGGCTTCCACTTTCTGTCTTCGGTTCGCTAAAGGCTATACCGTATTGCTAGACGAACTCAATAAGGATCTTTCAAAAAGAAAATCCCTTTAAATACTGCCTTAACAGAGCACTAGTGCTCTGCTAAGGCAAGTTGAAACTACCACAGAGCCCGCAGAGAACATAGAGAGGGATTTATATATTCATCTATCGATTTCTTCAGACACGTCCGGATGAATTAAACAATCCATAATACCTCCCTCTGTGTTCTCTGTGGTGGCTTATTTTTTCATTTGCCTAACTATAACAGAGAGGGATTTATATATTCATCTATCGATTTCTTCAGACACGTCCGGATGAATCAAATAATCCATAATACCTCCCTCTGTGCTCTCTGTGGGCTCGGTGGTAGTTTCAACTTGCCTTAACAGAGCACTAGTGCTCTGTTACGGTTAAAATTGCCGACAGTTGACTGCGCCGGTAGCACGATAACAATTTCCTTAAAGGAACCCCACCTTAGTTAGGTTTTCAAACAACGCTTCCGATGTCGTGTACGTTTCAGCCTGTATCCCTAATGATCGCGCAGCTTGGACATATTCAGGTATGTCATCTGTATAAAAACAAGCTCCCGGTTCATTTCCAGACAGTCGAACAGCTTCCTGATAAATCCGCCGATCCGGCTTTCTAGCTCCAACCTTAAAGGATAGGACTTCCTCTTCAAATTCTTGGAAAATAGAAAACCGATTCTTCAAAAACTCGATATGTGGCGGACAAGTGTTGGAAAGCAGCAGCAGCTGTACCCCTTTCGATTTAAGCTTATGCACGATCGGGTAAATGGAGGGATTCTCTGTGAAAATATCCGACACAGCCTCTTTCAGTTCGCTCCGGGAAAATTTCTTCGTTCCCTTAGCCAGAAATAAGCCATACAACTCATCGTCTGATAAAGTACCATCTTCATGACGTACTCCTATAGAATTGCCTAATATTTCCTGTTTAACATCTTCTTCAGACAGGCCGGTCAGATTGGAAATTTGACGGAACATTTTTGGAAAACTAAAAAAGACCAAGACATTTCCTATATCGAAAATTACAGTTTTTCGCATGGCGCGTTATCTCCTTTTTCCTTCTCGTTTTGATCGTACAATTCGCTGCGGGAGGCTATCCAAAAAATGGTAGTGGGTATCTGATCTTGAATGGCAAGAGCCCATGAGCGAGCTTCTTGCGGCGAAGAAAAAATCATGGCGGCAGTGGCCAATCCATCGGCCAAAGCACACGACGGAGCAAGTACACTTGCCGTCGCAATGCTCTGATGGGTAGCAATAAGCGGTCGTTTGTTCAACGGGTCCATTATATGGGTGTACGTCACGGTTTTTTTAGGATCATTTGATTGAACAGTTGTCCAGTTTTGCAGATAGTCTCCGCTAGTCGCCAAGGCTTGATCCTTAAGAGGGACGATAGCGAGCGCCCGTTCAGGGTCTGCATCATTAAGACGGCTGATAAACACTGTCCAAGGACGTTTGGCCGGATGTCGTCCGGCGGCCCGAACTTCGCCACCCCATTCTACAAAAATATCGGGAAATCCGGCAGCTCCCAGACGTTCGATCAAGAGGTCGACACAGAACCCTTTGGCAATTCCACTTAAATCGATAGAGACCAGATCATGGTCTTTATAAAACTGACCGGAAGCGAAATGGATTTTATCCCATCCCAAAGCCGGCAGAAGTTCGTCAACTTCGCGGGAGGAGGGAACGGTTCCCGATTCGAGATTTCTTCTCCAGAGGTCTTGCAATGGCTCCATTGTGGGGTCAAACCGTCCGAATGTCAAACGATGGATCGTATCAGATAAAGTCAACAGCCCCTCCAACCCCGGAGAAATGGGTACAGCGACCCCTTTGGGAAGTTTATTCAAAGCGGACAATTCCGAATAAGGATTCCATTTATTATAGGTTGAATCAATTTCTGAAAAAGTTTGATCGATAATCGACTGAATGGAATACCTCTCGGCGAATCCAAGAGCCCTGCCAATAAGAATCGTATAGCGGATCGTCATGGCAGATCCTTGAAAACGTGCATCTGCTTCCGGAGCATGGGATGATGAACCTTGACAAGACATTAAGAGAAGGATAAAAAAAAAGGGCAGGCTTCGTTTCATTTCATTTTGTTTTGATAGCTTTTCCACGTATTGCTTAATAACATTGCAATGGTCATTGGGCCTACCCCGCCAGGAACCGGCGTGATAAAAGAACAAAGATCCTTTACCGAGTCAAAATCAACATCACCAACAATTTGATATCCCGATTTTCTTTGTGGATTTTTGATTTTATTAATTCCCACATCGATAACGACAGCGCCTTTCTTCACCATGTCTTTTGTTATGAAATAGGGTTTCCCTATTGCTGCAACAAGAATGTCAGCGGTCAAAGATAGTTCTTTGATATTTCTTGAACGGCTGTGAGCGATGGTGACGGTCGCATTGCCTCCAGGAGTTGTTTGCATCATCAAGGCTGCTAATGGTTTTCCGACAATGTTGCTGCGGCCGAAGATTACAGCATTTTTTCCGGTGACTTCAACACCGGAGCGTTGGAGGAGAACCTGTATGCCTAATGGGGTACAGGGAACGAATCCATCTGTCTCCCCGATGAGAAGCTTGCCCATATTCAATGGGTGGAAACCGTCAACATCCTTGTTCGGATCAATGGCATGTATGATCTTAAGAGGGTTAATGTGGGCAGGTAAAGGCAATTGAACCAGAATGCCATCGACAGCGTCGTCCAGATTCAATCTCTTAATCGTTTCCAATAAAGCACATTCGGAATAATCATTTGGAAGTGTTATTTGAGCGGAATGAATGCCGATCTTTGAACAAGCCTCTAATTTTTTACTCACATAAATCTGGGAAGCAGGATGTTCACCTGCCATGATAACGGTCAAGCAAGGCTTTCTTCCTTGAACATTCTGAATTTCTGCTGCAATTTCATTTTGTATCTGCTCAGCAATTTGTTTGCCATCGATAATCATGCATATCCTCCGCTCAAGGAAAGAATATAATAGGATTCTGCAAAAGAAAAAAGAAAAAAATATATGTTATCATTCGTGCAAAAAATTCTCGATTTCGGTACATTCAGAATTATAAATTAAAAGGATAATTTTGAAGCTTCATTTAAGATGGGCGCAAGGATAAGCTAAAACAGTTTTTACCAAAGCTTAGCATTCCGTCTAAACCTCTATCGAGTATGGCAAAAAGCTTTGAAATCCCTGCAACGAAAATGAACAAGAGATAAGTCAAACCAGTAAGGAGGAATTGTGAAAAACGCGAATATTTTTAAAACGGCTGCGTTAGCATTGATGGCTTTTGGTGTAAGTTTACAACCATTACCTGTTGCAGCTGCTGTCCAAACAGATGAATGCTCAAAAGAACTGTTGCTGTCGTATTTTCCTGAACAATTCGTTAATGAAACACTCTCAAAATTCAAAGTCCCTCAAGATCAATGGGCTGGGATTAATAAAGAGCTGACAGCCAAAGATAAAGAAGTTGTCAAATTAGTCGAGGAAAAAGCCGCAAAGCTGTCTCCGAATCCATTGAAAGATCCGCAACAGCGTCAAGCTGCTGTGAAAATTTTCCGAGAAACATTGCTCCAAATTTTTGGCGATGTGTTGAAAGCACATAACATTAAAGATGAAAAGCAAATACAAGCCATGCTAGATGATATCCAGCAGCAAAAAGCCAGACGCTTTGCGCAATGCATGGAAAAGCAAAAGGCTCACCAAACACAACCGCAAAATACACAGCCTCCAAAGAATCAAGGCGCGTCAAATGATGAGGAAAATGACGATTCCTCTGGCGAAGAAGGGTAAAATTTTACCGGATCATTCATTATCCTTCTTTGAGGGATAATGAATGTTCAGGATCAGAAAGATTTTGAACAGGTTCTAAAACTTGGTGTGTTTAGAGCTCCTAAGCTTGTCAAAATAGCGGATTCGTTTGTTCGTTTCTCGTTCAAACCCCCGTTCTACAGGTTCATAAAATTTCATTCTTTCAATCCCGTCGGGAAAATAGTTTTGACCAGAAAATCCTTCCGGTAAATCATGGTCGTACAGATATCCCTTCCCATACCCTAATTCCTTCATTAATTTAGTGGGAGCATTCAGTATAATGGCAGGCGGTTGCAAATGCGCGGTTTCTGAAGCCGCTTTTTTCGCTTTATCCAAAGCAACATATATCGCGTTGCTTTTTGGGGCCAGGGCCAGATAGACCACGGCTTCAGCCAAAGCCAGCTCCCCTTCCGGAGACCCTAGCATCTCATAAGCATCTCTAGCAGCTATGCTAAGCGGCAAGGCTTGAGGATCCGCTAATCCAATATCTTCTGAAGCCATTCTAATTAACCTTCTAGCCAAGAATAAAGGATCCTCTCCACCTTCGAGCATCCTTGCAAACCAATAGAGCGCAGCGTCGGGATCTGACCCCCTAACAGATTTGTGCAATGCTGAAATAAGATTATAATGATATTCACCAGCTTTATCATAAAGGGCGCTTCGCTTTTGCAAGAAAGGACCGATAGATTCAACTGTCAAAAGACTGGCGGAGGAAACACTCAAAATATTTTCGACCAAGTTGAGCAAATAACGACCATCTCCTTGAGCCGCTTGTATCAAAACAGGACGAACATCAGCATCGATGGGCAGCGGACCCACAACAGATTCGCATTTTTCCAAAATTGAGCTCAACGCTTCTTCGGATAGCGGCCGTAATGCTAAAACACGAACCCGGGAAAGCAAGGCATTATTCAAATAAAAGGAAGGATTCTCTGCCGTGGCCCCTATTAAAGTGATCACTCCTTTTTCGAGAAAAGGCAAAAAAGCATCTTGCTGAGCTTTGTTAAAGCGATGGATTTCATCGACAAAAAGAACTACGCCTCTGCCTAAGAGGGGCGTTTCTTGTAGATCCTGCACAATCCGTTTGATGTCGGCTACGCCGCTAAAAACAGCGCTCATTGTTTCAAAGCGCATACCGAATGCTTTTGCATATAAACGCGCAATGGATGTTTTCCCTGTGCCGGGCGGCCCCCATAATATGACCGATAAAGGTTTGCCCGTTCGGATGATATGGGAAATTAGTCCGTTTGTTCCCAATAAATGATCTTGGCCGACGACCTGATCAAGCGATTGAGGCCTGAGCTTTTCTGCTAAAGGGACGTTCACAATAAAACCTAAGAGGTTTGATTTGACATAAAATAATCGGAGCCTTTTCTTGGGCGCCCATAAAAAAACAAGGAAGGAAGAATAAAAAATATATAGCTATATAGAGAATCCAGCAACGGCATCAAAAAGAGATCTGAAATTCCCCACCTGACAGAGAGCAATAAATCGACACCCATGATGTGACCTAGCATAAGATGAAACACGGTCGAGAGTAAAGAAAATAAAAAAACCATGATGGGAAGCGTACTTTGACTGTCAGCAAAGAAGTTCTTCTTGCAATTATAAAGACAACAAACTGTTAAGCAATAGTTCAGCGCATGCACGCCAAATCTTTGCTCGGATGAAAAGCAATCTTCGATAAATCCGCAGGCAAAAGCTATCCAGAGACAGATATGTAAAGGTCTTAGATAGAAATATAGAATGATCAGCGGAGAATAAAATAGCAGGACGAACCTAGGAAAAAGAACTGGGGTTACTAAAGAAAAGACTAAAGCCAGCAGGAAAACAGGAAACGGCCTTTTTTTTTCCAGGTTCATCAACGCTTCAATAAGCTCCCTTGGATTTCACAATACATGGTATCGTATTAAGGATCAACTTCATGTCAAGCACGAACGACTGGGAATCCACATATTTTTCATCAAGCATAATGCGTCGGCTATAGGATGTATCGCTTCTGCCAGAAACTTGCCATAAGCAAGTCAATCCTGGACGAACAGATAAGATTTTCGAAGCTTTAGGACCGTAATAATTGATCACCTCTGCCTTTACAACAGGCCTGGGGCCTACAATACTCATGTCTCCTTTTAGAATATTCCAAAACTGAGGGAGTTCATCGAGCGAAGTCTTCCGCAAAAAACGACCTAACGGGATCACTCTAGGGTCATTTTTTAATTTCCGCGAAGCTTCCCATTCCTGGCGCATATCAGAGTTCGTTTCCAGGATTGATTTAAGACGCTGATCAGCATCGCGATACATGGTGCGGAATTTGTAGCATTTGAATGCCTTGCCTCCCCGGCCGATCCGTTCATGCGCATAGATTACTTTTCCCTTTGATGTAAATCTGATGGCCAGCATGACAACAAGAAACAAGGGCAGGCCCAAAACCAATGCACACAAACTGAAGAGCACATCAAAAGCCCGTTTTATTGGGATGTGCCTTATATCATAGCTAAGAGGCTGAGAAAGGGTTGCGGTCTGGGAAAAGGCTATAGCGGAGGATGCCGCTCCAGGAGGATGCAGTTCGGTCATAGTTCAGTCGCTCAACATAGGTGATATTTTTTTAATTTAGTCCACAGTTCGGTTTTGATGGCAAATATCCGTCAATGGAAATACTTTTTATACTGAAAATAGAACATAACCTCAACAAAAAAAAACACCTACGGAGCTAAAAATATGTTGACACTTTTTCACCATAGAAATTAACGTGTTGTCATGAACCTTTACAAAAATTATGAGGTGTTATGAAAAAGGTATTTAAAGTACTCTACAGCTTGATGACAACTGCAGTGCTCTGTAACACTAGCGCAGAAGCCGCGACAAGCGTTCAATTTGGTGTTGGCTACCGTTCGGATGACATTAAATGGAGAATTTCCGCTCCTGAAAGCATCCAACCTGATTCCTATTCTAAACTTAACTTCCGCGATGTGGAAATTTTCCTCGTTGAAGGTAAAGTGAAAGGAATGTTGGGAGATTGTGTTTATCTAAGAGCCACCGCAGACTATGGGTGGATCGAAGATGGAACCTTGAGAGAAAAAGACCAGCTGTCCCAAAACGTGGCAGATCTTCCTCCAGGATCAGCAGCGGAATATACTATTGTTACCCCATCCGTACACAATGACATCGATGACAAATATGTGTACGATTTTTCAGCCGGCATTGGATATCCTATCCACTTAGACTGCGAGGAATTTTCCTTTACTCCTATGCTGGGATTTTCGTACAACACAGCCCGCATATCCGTACAAAATAGACATCTTATTGCGGACGAACTTTCAGCTGCACAGCAAGTGACTTATGAGGTAGATCCTGCGTCTGATGAAAATCACAGCAAATACCGCCAAACTTTTTGGGGTCCATGGATAGGTTTTGATTTTGCCTACATGTGCCAGGATTGCTGGAGCGCATATGGAGAATTTGAATTTCATTGGGCGCGTGCTCGTTTCGAAAGAAATTCAAACGTAGGGTTCGAAGCATGGGACAATTTCGAGCGCAGCCGTAATGCGCATGGCTTTAAGATTGTTCTGGGCGGCACTTATTCATTCTGCTGCGATTGGTTCTTAGATGGACATATCGGCTGGCAAGACTGGAGATCCAGCAAGTGCGGCGGCAATTTCAAATGGCAATCATTCGACATCGGCTTGGATGTCGGCTACATGTTCTAAAGTACTCCTTAAGAACACAGCTCGCCCGCTATACACTTCCGGAGCGCTATGTAAATAGCGCTCCTTTTTTTTCTTTGAATATATCTAAGAGTTCGAACCGCTTTATAGTCATTCCTGGAAGTCGGCGGAATCGAGGTAACTATATAATAGAGCAGATTTTGTGATTTATTTTGCAGGGAATAGCATTCGCTATTTCCAAAAAATAAAGCTCAAAAGATGCCTATTAGATAGTTATCCTCGATTCCGCCGACTTCCAGGAATGACTATAAAAAAAAACCAACTTACAACACGCAGAAATTCAATTCATTAAACTCCCTTTTCACAAATAAATTGCGTTCCCTGGTTGCCAAATAAATAATTTTAATATTAATTTGACTTCGTTCTATTCACCCAGGAGGTATCGGATGTTAGCTAAGTATATTTCAACTCTTTCCATGTTGGCACTATCGCTAGGGATGTGCTTGCAAGGACAGGATACTCAAAATGAAATCATCTGCGGAGCCAAGAATGCAGCAAGTGCTCCACAAGGATTTCATGAAGATTGGTCTCAAGGGATTTCTCCGCAAAGATGGTATTTGCTCCGCAAGGTTTGGGGAGCGGGCAACAATGGCTGCGTTCCGGAACTTGTCAGTGTCCAAAGTGATGCTGTGGATGGTGTGACAAAGAATGTAGTGGTAGTTACTAATCAGGGTAACCAAACAACCAGTTCAATTATGGGCGTGAAAAAAGTTGGCGGGGGTTATGTAAAAGGCACAAGCCCTAAACGAGTCGGCGGCTGCCTGGCTACTGTCGACTACTTTGCTTCCGGAACCTATGAAATTAAAATGAAAGTGGGACGTCCCAAAAATGCGCCAAATGCAGCTCCTAAAGGATTATGCCCAGCCATTTGGACCTTCCATTATGAAGAACATTATCCAAGCGCTAATGATCCAAAAGGAGTCGCCATCAATCCTAAGGACCCTCTTTACCAACCACGCTTTAAAGAAGGAAGCGACGCCGACGGCTATTATTCAACCGTCAATTCGGAAATTGATGCTCCAGAACTCGGAAAAGGTGGAAATTTGAATCTGGGCTTATACACGACATATGTGAGCGAGGTCGTAGCAAATACTCAAGGATTTGATTTGACCAAGTTTGGCATTAATGTATTGGACAACAAATATCATACCTACAAATTTGTTTGGAAAACAAAACTTCAATCGACTGCCCTGACAGATAAACAGGTTATCCTTAAAAATGGGTATTACTATGTAGCAAACAATGCTACTTCGCCTATTCAAGGGTTTCCGGCCATTAAGAAAGCTGATGGGATTTGGTATGTATACAAAGGAGCTTCAGTAACCTTTTATGTCGATGGAAAATTAGTAGGGAAAAGTACAAGCAATGTTTCACCGGTGTCTGCAAGACTGCTTGTTGGCGGCTGGTTTCCTTCATGGGCTGGAACACCAAACTGGGATGAAACAAAACTCTATATTTCCGACATAACCATCACGCCGTCAAATGATCCAGGCGACGTGTTCTTCCAACCCGAAAGCTATCCGTTAGATGGTATGGTCTCCCCATAAACCTAACAGCTAAATCTCGATGGATTTTTACACGGAGCCATCCCTCCTCAGAGGGATGGCTCGTGGTTTACAATCCGAAAGGTACATAAAGAGTAGCCATGCATAAATTGGCATTCAAAGGGAAATTCTCGGCATACACACGGCGAGAATAGGCCAAAGTAAGCATATAATTTCCGCAGAATGTATAGGCATAACGAATGCCCCAATCAACAGATTGATGATGAATAGGCCCATACCCATCAAAACGCCTCAAGGAGTGCACCGAATTGCCGCCCAAACCCCAAAGCGTGTTAACAAAGATACCTAGCAAATGAGTATCCATGTAGTTATTTTCCCAAGCCGCATCGGCACGGATCCATGGAGAACCACTATCAGCTAAACCAAGACCCGCAACGACCCATGCTCTTGATTCCCATGTGCTGTCGCATGACCATTCTTTACCGAGCGCACCATGCCATTCCATTTCCACTCTTCCATGATGGAAGGAACCTGGATCTTTAACCCCTCCCGGCGACGCTTGTGTAAGAGTTACTCCTGCTGTCAGGCTGATAGGGTCTCCCGTCACATCATTCAAAATGAGAGTCCGCCCTGTAAGCCGCTGACAATCCATTCCTGTCGATAAATATCTGGTCGAAGACACAACAAACTCATATTCAACAGCATAGCGATCATAAGACGAGCCGATGCTTGCGATGATGAAATGATCATTAGAAGGGTAGCACAAAGAATGCGGGCCAGCTTTAAAGTCTTGAAAATTTTGATAGAGGTACGTAAGGCGCGGTTCTATTTCCAAACTCTTTCCATACCAAGGCATTCGCTCCGTACCTATGATCACGGCCGGTAAAAGAAAAAAACCGATGAGGCCCGAAAGGATTTTGTTCATTATTCAATCAAGCCTCGCAATGATAGTTCTCTTTCGGCTTCGATTGCTGCCATACAGCCTGTTCCGGCAGCTGAAATCGCTTGTCTATAGACATGGTCCTGTACATCGCCGCAGGCAAAAACGAGATCCACACTTGTTTTTGTGGTTCCTGGAACAACTTTAATATACCCATTGTCATGAAGTTCCAATTGACCTTTTAAAAAGTCGGCATTAGGGGTGTGCCCGATGGCAAAAAAAACGCCGGCTGCATCATGATAAGCTTCATGCCCGGTCCTAACATTCTTTATTCGCACTTTACGCACGACGGAATCACCTTCAATGGACTCAATCACGCTGTCCCAGAGAACTTCAACCTTAGGATGGGTTAAGGCGCGCTTCTGCATAATTTTAGAAGCCCGCAGTTTATCACGGCGATGAACAATATAGACTTTCGATGCAAATTTTGTGAGATAAGTGGCCTCTTCAACGGCAGAGTCCCCTCCTCCGATTACATAGAGCTTGCCGTTCCTGAAAATTGGAGCAGCTCCATCGCAAACTGCACAGGCTGTCACACCTTTCTGCCAAAATTCACCTTCGCCAGCCCCAGGAATTTCCAAACGTTTAGCAGTCGCGCCTGTCGCAATAATAATAGACTCGGCTTCGCAAGAAAATTGTTTCCCTTTGACTACATATGGATACTTGCTGAAATCAACTTCATGGACGTCATCGGTCAAGATGTGGGTTCCGAATCGCAGAGCTTGCTTTCGCATATTTTCCATCAACTCCGGTCCGGTCACGCCTTCTGGAAACCCCGGGTAGTTCTCAACTTCGGTGGTTGTCATTAGCTGTCCGCCGGCGGGACCTGAGAAAAAACCTTCATATAATGTAGGGGAAAGATTAGCCCTTCCACAATAAATTGCAGCCGTATATCCAGCGGGGCCGGATCCAATGATGGCCACTTTAACTTTTTTCATTGTTCATATCCTTATTCTAGGTTGTAGGGATCATTGTACTTGTTTTTGATTTCAGATGAAATAAAGAAAATGCATCAAAGAGCTGGAGGAATCGGAACGTTAGCTGTAAAAAAACAGCCTTGACTTTACATAAATTTTAAAGTAGTATTGTACAGAAAACCGAATTAATACAGATAAACATGAATGCTCAACTTTTAATAGCTTTTGCTGCCTATTTTTCCATCCTTTTGGCAATTGGATATTTTTCCTACAAAAAACAAACATCGTCTGCTGATTTTATCATGGGTAACCGATCGCTGAATTTTTGGGTGATCGCACTCTCTGCTCATGCAAGCGATATGAGTTCTTGGTTGTTCATGGGATTTCCTGCAGCTGTATATCTTAGCGGTCTCTCGCAGACTTGGATTGCCTTCGGATTGCTGGCTGGCATGTATTTCAATTGGCAGCTCGTTTCGACGCGCTTGCGTACAATGACCGAACACTATGACAGCTATACATTATCGACTTTTTTCGAGCGGCGATTTCAAGACCAATCTGGCATCATTCGATTGCTTACAGCTTTGATCTCTGTATTTTTCTTGACCTGCTATCTTTCCGCGGGGCTGATCGGCATGGGGTTGTTATTCGAGTCTGTCTTCCATATCGACTATCATCTCGGGTTGACTTTGGCTACTTGTGTTGTCGTTGCCTATACTTTTGTGGGAGGTTTCATCACCGTCGCCTGGACAGACTTATTTCAAGCGTTGTTCCTTCTGGCTGTGATCATTTTAGTACCCGTGACAGCTTTCTTGAATTTGTCCAATGGCACCGAATCTATTTATGCAGTAGCTTCTGCCAAGGAAATCTCGCTGCATTTCATGCCAACTTTATCGATGGAGTCGGGAGCGGCGGCATTATTCTTAATTTTCGGATGGGGCCTTGGCTATTTCGGGCAACCTCATATAGTCACAAAGTTCATGGGAATCGAATCAGCCGGAGACCTAAAGAAATCGAAATATATCGGTATGACATGGATGCTGATCGCTCTTTCGGCTGCAGCCGCCATAGGCGTTATAGGCATTCCATTTTTTGAGCAAGGTTTGCATAAACCGGAACTGATCTTTGTAGAAATGGTCAAGATCTTATTTCACCCCCTAGCAGCAGGTTTTATTCTTTGCGGGGTTTTAGCGGCTAGCATGTCAACGATGGATTCGCAGATCTTAGTTTGCGCTTCCGTTCTAAGTGAAGATCTTTATAAACATGTGATGTGCAAAACAGCTTCAGAAAAAGATCTCCTAAAGATATCGAGAGGAGCTGTCATTCTCGTTTCGTTTTTATCCCTTGGAATTGCCTTCAGCAAGCACACCACCGTACTGGACATGGTTCAATATGCCTGGTCAGGCCTTGGGGCTGCATTTGGTCCGCTAGTTTTAATGTCCCTGTATTCAAAACAAGCCAATCGCTATGGGGCGATGGCCGGTATCTGCTCTGGTGGAATTCTTGGAGCCTTCTGGACTAAGCTAAACCCTTTGTTTACTGAGCATGCGGTTCCTGCTATGATCCCAGGTTTCTTTGTAAGTTTGTTATGCATCTATGTTGTGTCTGCCTTGACAGAGAAGTCAAAAATTTTCGTGCAAAACCAGGAAATCCGGCCGCTTCCTAGCGAAGATTAACCAGTTACTTCTGATTGCAATGATATCCTACACCAATCTCGCTTAATTCAACGCAAAGGCGCAAAAGAACGGTTTTTTCGCATCATCTCATACGTGTTGCGTTTAAAAAGAGACAATAATTCAAAAGTAAAGTATACAAAATGCCTAAGTTGACAAAAGTGTGAAATGAGATAAGATGAGATCGCACATAAATAAACGACAGGAGACTTTTTATGACAAGACTGGAAACCAGAAGCGCTAATGCTGCACTATTTACCGAAAACAAATTCGAAAACAATTTAATCTCGCCTACGAATTCTATTAATGAAACAGCTAAAGCTATCTTTGCCATTCTTCACAAAACCTTGTTTTCCGTTAATGTATGGAAACCATTACTTTGTGCTACTGTTGTGGTCAGCTGTTTTGCGGTTTCCGAGGCTGCATCCGTTTGTGAACCAAATGAACTTAAGAAATATCTGAAAATATTTTTAGATTGCCATTCAAACTGTTTTGATAGCGGAATGACTTATGACAAAAAGTTATGTATGCCAAAGTGTTTATCGCAACTCGCTAAACGTGTAAACTAAGCAACGACAAGATCACTCTGAAAACAAAATAAGTCAAAAACAAACATCGCTTCGACGGCAAGATAAGAGCTCAAGTGAGCAGCTCACGTTGAATGTGTTATTCTTTGCTGAAGAAGAG
>Ga0351964_1019_pt1 | contig 40425 bp, 37 predicted proteins | sample TotcelT113001N15_FD_205807 | JGI IMG/M metagenome (GOLD analysis project Ga0351964, IMG submission 205807) | Enriched cells from coal bed in the Powder River Basin, Montana, United States - Total cells T11 rep3 HSBNCT.T11.300.1.N15 ... | reverse complement strand
GATTTTTATTATACAATACTGCTTTATGCAGAGGCGCATAATTATTATTACCAAGCTTTACATCTGCTCCATGTTCTACTAATAACTGCGCCTTAGCACTATTATTTACATTTTCAAGAGCGACAAGAAGGGGCGTATTGCCTAACTTATCAACTTCATCAAGAACGAGCTTTTTCTCCAACAATAACTTAAAACCATCTGCAGAGACAGTCTCAGATTTTGCTGCTGTATGTGCAACTGTTTCGTCGTTATTATTTTTTACAGAAACATCTGGATTTTTATCTAATAAAAGCTTGAGTGAACTATCTGTCTGAGCGAGCAACAAGGGCGTATTACCCTCATTGTCTTTTTGTTCAAGTGGCGTGTTAGTAATAATTAAAAGAGCAATAGATTCAGGAAAATTTTTATCAAAACCACCTTTTAACGCGAGGTGCAACGGCAAGCAGCCATTTTTATTTATTTGATTAGTATTTGCTTTATATTTACAGAGCAACTTAAGAATTTCATTATCAGCTTGAGTAAAACCATCCCAATAGCGAGAAAATAACGTATGTAGTGGCGTGTTTCCCTGAGCATCGTACATGTTTACTGGGACACCTTTAGCAAGAAGCAACTCTACCGCTTTTGGCGCATCATCACGTGAGTAGGTGCAAACAAGTCCGTATACACTTCTGCAACCGTCTACTGCTTTGTGTAATAAAGTAGCACCAGTTTCATCTTGAAAACAAAGATCTTCTAAAGGAATATTTTCAAGCAGTGCCTTAAGAACACCGATATACGCATACAAGCACGCATTTGTCAAAACCCTTTTACGCGCTGCGTCATCAAAGTGGGCACCATGTTTTAATAAATGCTTAAGCACGCTAAGACGACCTCGTGCAGCAGCCAATTCTGCTGCAGTAACATCTGAATCAAGCATAGGCTCATTGATTTTTGCCCCGCCCTTCAAGAGCGCATCTACTATCGCTACATCAGCACGCAACGCGGCAACATGCAAGGGAGTATACTTATCTTCACCCTTACTATGTAAGTTAGAATCTACACCATATTTTAATAATAATTTAACAAGAGCAAGATCTTTATTGGTAACTGCTCTATGTAAAGCAGTGCCCCGCAAAGCATCGTGCTCCATAAAAGCATTAGGATCCGCACCGTGCTTAAGCAGGAGCTCTGCTATTTCTACCCGGGGTACTACTTTTTTATAATTATTGGCAGTAATACGATACGTATCGCTTAAGCTATCTTGAATAATAATATCAAGGGGTGACATGTATTCTTGAGCATACCCATTTCTCTTATTTGGATCTGCTTTGTGCTCAAGCAAGAGCTTAATTAACTGGATGTTTCCATTAAAAACAGCGTAATGCAAAGCACAATTACCCTCTTTATCGGGAATGTTCGGGTCAGTTTTTTTCTCTAAAACTGCATGTGCAAGTTCCAGGTCGTTAAGTTGAGCTGCAATAACCAAAAGCGGTACATTTACTTTTTGCGGATCACCAATTTTATCTAATAATAAATTTAGCACAGGCGTGATATTTTTATCTTTATCACGTGATTTTTCATTACAAATGCCTAGAAGTGCGTTTGCTAATACCTGTCTATCATCTTCTCTTTCAAGCGAGAACTCTTTTAAAAGCGCTTTAACAATAGCAATATTGCCTCCCCAACAACAAGCAATCTCTAACAAGCTTTTAATTTCTCCCCAAGGATATTCACAATCAAAGCCATTTCTAGGCGAGGCTTTATAATTTAATAATAGCTCTACAAGCTCAAGATTATCATTGTAGATAGCAGCATGAAGTGGAGTTATCCATGAAGCAAACTTCCCTTTCTCACTCCAGCCTGCATCAGGGTTTGCCTTATAATCTAATAAAAGCTTAGCTATTTGTGCTTCTCCTGATTCAATAGCTAAAATCAATGGTGGTCTTTTATAGTACTGAGTTTCTTTATTGGGGTCTGCGCCATGCTCTAAAAATAACTTGGTAAGCTCATAATTCTTTTTACCGATAGCTGCATGAAAAGGGTTAACCGGATCATGCTCATATATATTATCATCTTCATATATACAATTGGGATCTGCGCCCTGTTTTAATAATTCCCGCACTTTATCAAACGCTTCTTCTTGAACAGCTTTATAGAGCTGTGTATCAATATCTTGATCTTGCAAATTAACTTGTGCATTGAATGTAGATTGCACTAATTCTGAAAACAATAGACTATAATAGCCACATAAAAACAATAAAACAAGCACTCTTTTCATCAAAAACTCTCGCTTTTCAGTATATACTAGCTTAGCTATTTTTATTCTTACCATATCTTGTAAAATAATTCATTGCAACTTAGAAATTTTGCGCAAAGAGTGCTTTTATGATAACCTCCTCAAGAGAGCAATTTATTTATTACCAACATTAATTTAAAGGCGAGAATCATGGATAGACGTAACTGTTCAAATAACCCAATGCTCCGTTGGGCACTTATGCTTTTAGCAGCTTTTTTAACATTGTGGATTATTAGATCCCTTTATTACAAATTTGCACATAAGGCACCAATAAGCTCTGCAGTTGTAACTACAACTAACGCACCTACACCAACTTCAACAAGCACTGCAAACTCTGCATTACCAGCAACCTCTGCAAAACCTGTAGAAACTCAAGACAAACCAGTATCTGATGCAATTCTTAAAGCATATGTAGCAAACAAAGACAGCAAAATTTATTCTGCTCTTGATGGTGCCCGTGCTAACCTCTTTGTATTTGCGTACCCAGGCTTTAAAGCTGGTTCTGGTCTAGCACCTCATGCTATTGCTGTGCAAGACAAAAGTGCAGAAAACAGAAATACTAACCCTGCAGCGTTTGTGATGCTCCAAAGAGATGTTATGCTTCCTGTAGTAAGCTCTTCACCTTCGTATCGCGATAAGTTCAATTTCATGTCCCTAATGGACCAAAAGGGTAACCTCGCAGCTGTATTAACACCTGAGGCTGTTACGCTGTATGACCTTGAAAAAACTATTGAAGCTGCAAAAGCTGGCGAAGAAAATCCTGTAAAAGTTATCTGGAATGTTTCAACAGATGCTATAAAAACTGCAGTTAATAAGCCGGACTTTGTAGCACCAAATGCCCTTATTTGGAATAATAATTATGATAACGTAGCTGTTAAGGCAAATGGAAAAATTATTGCTCTCATCAAACGTGATGCAACCATTACTCCCCAGTAATGCAACTTAGTACATACTAATCATAGTTAGTTACAGAACGAGCAGTTTATAGAAATATAAGCTGCTCATTTTTTTTGAGTTTAGTTCGAGCTTAGTATCGTAATAGTAGCCTTTTTTTTAATTGACATGTCTTATAAGAATTGCTTAACCAGCTTCTGGTGCGTGAAGAAATAATTGCTTCGAAGTTCCCACAACACTATCTAGTAAATTGTATTTATTAATGTAGAACATATAAGTATTTTTGCGCGAGCTTTGGAAGAAGACGACATAGAGCTTCTTGAAGTTATTCTTAAGCTCTTTAAAAATGATCTTCCCTTGAATGATCTGTATTTTTCTGACATTTTTGGAACAAAAGCAACTGCACTTCATTATGCACTTTTTAAAAAGAAATCTTCTGCGCTCACAAAATTACTTATAGAACACGGCGCATGCGCCAATCAACGGGATGGCGAGGGTTATACTCTTTTTGATAGAGTAAATACTCTGCAGACAATGCGCCTTAAAAAAAGACGTCAGCTTACTGGTATGCTTATACGATACGGTGCTCGTACAAGCCGCACGTCTGAAAAGCAACTTGAAAAATTTAAACAAGACTTATTGGCACCGCTTAAGAGAAAAGAACGTGCCCGGTGGGTAGAAAAATTCCAAACTATGGGTATAAACAAGTCCCTTTTATAAGCTTAGTTTATTAGACAAATTCGCATAAAAAGCTACTATGAAAATAGAATAGACTAGAGCTTTACGACCTTAAACCCCTAAAAGAAAAATAACAAATGAATATTCGTTTACTTTTGCTACTTACTCTTGCAAGCATAACTTTTTCTAGTCTCCCCATAGTATATCTACCAGCTAGATACGATAAAGAAGAATGTATATGCTCGGATGAATCATGTAGCAGCTTAAGCTGTTGCGACCAAAATAACAGCAATTGCATAGATATACCCTTATGCCCAGCTTTTGAAGAAACACCTAAACAAGTAACTCTAGAAAATGCTTGGTTTAATGCTCTTGAATGGGTTACCCTTCCACTGTTTAGTGCAGTTCAAAGCAACACTGTACCAACAGCAGCATTACAAAGTGCTGTAGAGTTACTCAGCATACCTGAAGCTTTTCACACAGCAATATTACAAGAAGATGCTACCAACCCAGCACTTGCATGCTCTGTAACAAGAGAGTTCTTAGTCACTGTTCAAAGCCTTGGCTATCAACAATTCAATGGTGATTTTACATTTTACAATTTAGTAAAAGAAATAGTTGTGAGCTTAGTTTCTATGAGCTCAAGTCAAAAGTAAAAATAATTGCGGAATTAAAAACAGGTTAGCAAGCATGAGCAATTCACACGATAATTCGAAGTTTATATTTTTTTGGAGCGGACCATTTAGTCAATGGTTTAAATGCAGAATCATGATCGATGGCATAGAATATAACTGCGCTGAGCAGTATATGATGGCCATGAAAGCACAGTATTTTGGTGACGATATGGCGCTAGTGCAGATCATGAAAAGCAAAGACCCACGAGTGCAAAAAGATATTGGCCGTAATGTCAAAAAATTTGACGCTGATAAATGGGAAAAAATCGCAAAACATTTTGTATATAAAGCCAATCTTGCTAAATTTTCTGACCCAAAATTAAAACCAATTTTATTAGATACCGGGGATAAAGAAATAGTTGAAGCAAGTCCTACCGATACTATTTGGGGTATTGGGCTTGCTGAAGATAATCCTGCTCGCTTTGATAAATCCAAATGGCGCGGTACTAATTGGCTAGGTCAAATACTTATGGCTGTGCGCGAAGAGTTAAGAAAAGCTTAAGCGTTCTTAATATTAATCGTCATCACCACCGCTCGAATTATTAGCAAAGAAGCATGAAAGAGCGCAGATGTATTCAAGAAAAGTACTATGGCAAATGCCCATCTCAGTGCAGCCGCAATCGGTACCTGTATTGGGAATAGGCTTGCTGCATTCTAAGATTTGCTGAGCTGCCGAGTTACAATCTGTAACAGTATCTATACCTTGCCAATTTGGATTACCACCATTTGTTGAAGAACCAAACACAAATGTACTACTAGAACAGGTAGAAATTCTGTTCCAGGTACAGTTACCCTCACTATCATAGGTACAAGAAGCACCAGGTGCACCAAAGTAAACGTCTTTTATACAACCATTAAAATCGATATCGACCGATCCCTGTTGTGGAATAGTAAAATCTTGCGATTCGCTATCAGAATAATACCACCAATTCGGAAAGCCATAAATTGTGACTGGTTGTGGTGACATGTTACAAAAACGGTATGTCGCTGCATGACTTACAAGCGCACTAAGTGTGTAACTTATTATAAATAGTTGTGCTAAGAACTTCATAAAACTTATTTCCCATTCTATTAATTTTTTTGTTAATTACTTTTTTACTGGTGCTACGAAAGGCAAGATTCTCAAGGTGACGCCTAAATCTTTCTGAACATTATTAACATTAAGCTGTCCTGCCTGATGCTTATCTACTAACTGCCCTGCTAGCACAAGCACCCGTTGGTCAAATAATTTTTCTTGAGCACTCTTATGCATAATTGCACCTGATTTCACCCCTGGTGAGCTACTTTGTGGCTTAGCTGCAGTTGCCAAGTTTGCTGTATTCAAATAGCCGCGTAGCTCAGTAAGCTGATCAGGATGAGAAACGACTGAATAGGCAAGCTTGACCGCTTCCTTTAAAAGACTTTGTTGGTCTGCGGTAGGTAAAGAGCTTAAAGCAGGATTGAGCGTATTCATCCATGTAGACACTTTACCTGACACATTACTAGACACGTTGCTCGTTGTAGAACCGACTGGTGAACGGCTCGGCTGCGCTGCACGTATACAGGATGGTGTTAAAAAAAAACAAAAGAGCAAGACTAAAAATTGTGAATTTTTTATTGTTCTTATAATCATATTTACTCCATTATTGCTTAGTTTATAGCATTACTTTAATGCTAAATAATTTCATTTAGAAAAATCAAGAGATGCTTAATAATTTAATTTTTTTTAATCAAATATAAGCTCTTCCTTAAGCGCTTTTTAAATTTTCCACTCACAGAAAATTAATTAAAAGCAAAACTCTTGCATTTTTATAAGCAATTATTTTAAAATAATACTGTTAGCATATAATTCATTTAAATGTTCTAAAATTGGAGATTAACTCATGAAAGCAAAAACACTTATATTAAGCTTACTTTTAGCCACTGTTGGCACAAGTTTTGCAGAACGTAAAGCAAGCCGTCCATTGCCTGTAACAACTACCACAGATGCTGCAAGTCAAGCATTTCTAAAACTTTCAAGCAAAAAGGGCTCTGAGTTTGATAAAGCGTTCCTAAAACATCTATCAAAACGGCACAAAGATTCAATCAAATTAGCAAATCTAGCGCTTAAAAATGCTCAACATGAAGAAATAAAAAATCTTGCCAAAAAGATTAGAGCAAATCGTATGAGTGATATAAAGAAAATGCAAGAATGGCAAAAAAAATGGGGCTACGCGCAAGGTAGTAGAAAAACCACTCCAAGAAGAGTTACTCGCCAAGGCGCAAAATCAAAACCACCTATACGCTATGCACAAGCATAAGCTTTAAATAATAAGAAAGAAAGCTAGACTTATGAAATATAGTACACTACTTGGCATGACATTTTTCTCGTTTATATTCATGTATTTACTCATGTACAGCATGGTCGATAGTACTGCCAATATTTATTTTAACTTAAATCAGTTTTATATGGCGGGTATCATGACCATACCCATGGTACTTATAGAATTATTCTTAATGCGATCAATGTATACCAACAGAAAACTTAATAAAATTATTGCTTTCATAAGTCTAGCCGCTTTTATTTTGTTAGTAATACTTCTAAGAACTCAGACAGCCATAGGCAATAAAGAGTTTCTCAAGTCAATGATTCCTCATCATGCCGGCGCATTACTTATGTGCCAAAAAGCACAATTAAGTGACCCGGAGCTTAAACAACTCTGTACCACTATTCTCACTTCACAGCAATCTGAGATCAACTTTATGAAATCAAAGCTTGCTGCACTCGATAATCCAGCTATTAACCAGTAATTGGCTTTAAGACACGTGGGTATTTATATGTGACAGCTGCAAGAGCCATAAGCCAGGGCGCAGTAGTAGCTGCATACGTTCTAAAACCTGGCCCCATATCAGTATTGTTAGTCAAATATTCAGAAAGCTTTGACCATAAGACTGTTGCTGTAAATTCACCTACCACAAAACAAAATATCTTTTTGCGAGCATTTAGAGCATCAAGCTTAAGAAGATCTTGTATAACAAAAGGGGCAATGCTCTGCCCGAGAGGCGGAACTCCACCTGCAAGCATACCCACAACAAAATGCTCAAGTAAATTGCTCTCAGACGCACCAGATATAACAGATACACCTGATGCAAGAGGTGTTGAACATGTATGCGCATGGGTAGTAACAACCACCATTAGTAGTAATAAAATAGCTTTTTTCATAAACTCCCTCAAATCTTAAATTGCAGAACAAGTATTTAGTATACTGAAAAAAAATAACTCATGAATAGAGCTAGCAGTATAAATTAGGGGGGAATTTATGCGCAGGGATAGATTATATTGCTCGCTCATTATCTTTAGTAATGTAGTTAGTATTTTAAGAAGTAGCTGCTCAGAAGAGAAATTTTACAACTATTCACAAGCTCTATTGAATGGTCCCCAGCAGCCAATCCGTGAGTATGCTCTTCAAAGACTACGCTTAAGAAATACGCATAGATTACCTCTACTGGTACCAGAACAACCGACAGACGGTGCACCAACTAGTCCTATGAATCCCCCTACTTCATATAATAATCTTGCCTTAGAAACTCGTGATTATATCACTTCTCTTCTTGATGAACGTAGTATCTGGGCATTAGCGCACGTTTCACGTACCGAAAATTTTATAGCGGTACGCTTTATACCGCTTGTACTCACACCGCAAACAATTAATCAAAACAATTTATTTACCCATTACGAGCGATATGCACGTGTACGCGAACTACTTATCAGATCGGGAGCACAAGAAAGACTACGCCCTTATCAAATACCGCTTATTGCGCGCTTTTTCCCCCGCATTACTCGTTTAGGTATACACAATACTTGCATAACAACTTCTTTGGCGCAAGCGCTTTCTGAATCTAACACTTTCATAAATATACTCCACTTCGATCTTTCCACGAGCTCTTTTGAAGCAAACTCAAGACAACAAGTTATTACTTATCTAGCACAAGCAAATTTTGCGCCATGCCTCCAAACAATTAATTTTTCGCGTACGGGATTTTCTAAAACTGAAGGGTGTGCCCTTAGCATAGCTCGCGCATTTCCTGCACTTCAAAAGCTTAATCTTTCACATAACCCAGAAGGCGATGTATACGTCTTAAGCAGCATTGCTTATATGGCGTTTACTCCACATCTAAAAGTACTTAAAATGGCTAATATGGGGCTTTCTCAAGGATGGAAATTAGTACCCCTAAAACAAAAGGCTGTGCATATGCAAAATAGCGTATGCGAACAACACGTACCAACATTTATGAACATAAAAGTACTGGATGTTTCTCATAACGCTCTTGGTGATATAAGTATCAAAAATTGTGTCATCGACGCAGTATTTGCTCCTAAGCTTACTACTCTTGTATTAGCTAACACAGGCATAACTGCTCTTGGCATTAAGTATTTAGTTGAAATTAAAACACTCATAAAATTAAAGAAACTGGATCTAAGTTATAATAATCTTGGTGAAAGCATAAACCAACTCGCTCAAACCATTTTCGCTGATCAGTTACGCGTATTAAATCTTGCGGGAATAGATACCACCAATCAAGCGCTCTTAAGTTGCGTAGAGAGTATGCCCAACTTAGAAATACTAATTATTAGCGATAATAATCAGCTCTCTTTTGCGGGAATTACTCAACTTATTGAAAATTTATCTAAGCTTAAAAAACTTATAATACGTAATCTAGCTTTAAAACAAGAAGCAATAAAGCTCTTAAAGGAACAGACGCAAAAACGAGCAGTTGAGCTATTTTTTTAAAAGTAATCTTATAATCGAAAAACATTGTAAAGCTCAAAAATCAGTGTATAGAGGGTAACTATACTTAGTGGACTCGTACGCAACTTTTGTAGGCGATACTAACACACTCTTTTTTGCCTCTACACAAAATAATGGCGAAGTGCTTTTGTGGAATATAGAAGAAGTTCTTACTAGCTAAATAACTAAAAAACAAAAAGCCCCAAGAATTAAAAGCTTGAGGCTTGAGAATTTAGAGCTCGCCTTTATAGCTGTAACCTGCTGGCCTTTTGGCAAGTTCTGCGCTACTCAAGAAAATATTCTGCATCTGTTCTCGGGTAAGTGGCAACAGATAATCTATAAGCTCTTTATTAGTAGGCCCTTCAAATTCAATTGGCCCTTCTGCTTCTGTCGCTTTATCGAGCATAATTCTAAAGCTAAGCTCAGAGAGATCATCTGCAATATCGCCCGTTTTGAGCGAAAAGCCTGAGTCATATATAACTTTAAAGCCTTCGTTTTCTAAAAACTGGGCGACATTATTTATATGCCCTTCCCCTGCTATAACATGTGCTATAAGTGGCGCTTGAGATGATACTATATTGGCAAGTATAGGGCCATCTAAAAGCCACAGTAGATTTTTAATATTTTTGGGGTTTGACAAACTCGCTGTATAAGTCATAAATTTATATAAATCTTCACCGAATACATATTTAACAAAGTCATGCAGATCCACATACGTTTCTTGCTCTTTAAGCTCTTCAAACGCTGTGTTTATACGCTTCAAGAAAAAAGAGAAAACTGCTTGTTTTTTGTAGGGCGCATACGTAAGAGCCGCTTTATCTGCTAAGTTCTTCAAAGCTGAAAGAACAGGTAGCGCAGCTTGAAGTTCTTCTCGGTTTTTAAGAGACTTAGTTACTGGTATAATTTGTTCGATCGCTTTAAGAGTAGTGTACATCATTGATTTTATTTGACTAAAGAACTCATCTACGGTAAACGCAGAGAACAATTTAAGCTGTTGGTTTAAGAGAGAGCCGAGTGTAGTTTTTTTATATAAAGGAAATGGATACACTATCCCAAGTAAATCGTTAATTTGGTTAAAAACTTGTCTAGTATCGAGATACAATACTCCTGGGCTTTGAGATAAAGCTTGAGCGCATTGTAATAATAATTGTTCTTCTAAAGCCATTTGAGAAGCAGAGGTCATATCACGGCTTAAAACATCGTGCAACATACTTTCTACAGACGTATCTCCTGATGAAATTTTAGCACTTACTGTAGGCGCTTTTAGTATTAAAGCATGTTCCAACTCAAATAAGTCTTTAACTAATTTTGCATATTCTGGCTTTGGAGCTTCTATATAAAGCGCAATCGAGCTAGTTTCCTGCGCCTGTTTATCATAAGCTTGGGTTAAATCTCGTACCTGACCTGCACATACATCTTTATTGCTTCCCGGATAGTGCCAATCACTCCAGAGTACAACTCGCTGAGTTTTATTATTTGGCTGCTTTTTCTCAAGAATTTTTAATCTATAGAGCGTCGCATCAAGAGAGCAACTTATAATTATAAGCGCACTCACCAAAAATTTAGAAACCGAAAATCTATTCATATGAGTCTCCTGTTTTATTTTTTATATATCTCTCATAAAGTAGCAAAAATTAGCTTAAAATAGCAATATTTTTTAATAAATCACTATTTTCTTGCTTTATTAACATAAAATATTTTATTCTAATAATAAATTAATATAGCTAAAAATTAAAACAGGTATATAACTATGGTTAAAATCGCTAAAACAAGACTTATAAGTTATTTATTAGTGCTTGTAAGTCTCATAGTCTTATCTACTCAAGCTTTTAATATAGGAGAGTCGTTTGAGTTAAGTGAGCCATCAGAACCAATTAAAACAAGGAGCAGCTCTTTTGACGATTCTTTAGGGGCAAAAGCGCAGCAAGCTCAAGAATCAGAAGATTTACCACAGCAAATAAGCAGCGATATGCCTGGTACAAGTTCAGCACCGGCAAGATTACCTATAACAGTGCCTGAAGGTTCTACTGAAGGCTCTCAAATAACACTTACTAAAAACAAAAGTGATAGTTCGCTATTAAGCAAATTAGGCAGCAAGCTGAGCGCAATTAGAATATTTAGCAAAAAGCCCACTACTTCAGCTCCTGCAGAAGAGCCTGCAACCAAACCTACCGGATTCGACACTGCACAAAGTGACCTTAATAGAGCCGCGCAACAAATAACTCCTCAAGCATTCGAAACATTAATAGAAAAAGAAGCGGACGCTGTTCCTGACGCGCAAGTACGTAAAGCTACAACTCAGGCTATAAGACTCTCGAATGATGGTATACAGAAATCCAAAATCTTGCTTGAACAAATAGGCAAAGGTCAATTAGTAAGCGAAGATGCTATTACCAGCATGTTTAAAGATCTTGAGGCTGCAGCTGGCGCTATAGACGATTTTGCAAGTCAATATCCTGGTCTTAGAATGGTATTGATAAATAATAATATTTTAGATCAGCTCAGTGATGCACTAAGAGCGGCTACCTCAGTTGCATCTCTTGCTATAGATAATAGAGCCAATAATGGCTATCCAACTTATATGATAACCTCATACCCGGCTGAGTTATCAACGTTAAGAGCAAAATTACGCAGCTTTTAAGAACAACTCGAAAACTAATAGATGCTAACTATGGTTTATTAACATTTCTTTTGGTTTTCTTTTTTTTAGCTTTCTTCTTCTTAGCTGAACTATTCTCTGTAGTTGTTGACACACTTGCTTTCTGTTTATACTGCAAGCGTGGCCCAAACTGAATCTTCTCCCATCCTACTGGAAATAGATCTCTCAACGGTGAAACTACAGATTGTGCAGCCATTGCAAGTGCTCCTGCAACACGAGACACCCAATAACTGGTCAGATAGCCGCGTCTATCACCACGATGCCATGTTTCAAAATGATCTACAGAAGCATTATTAAAATAGATTACGTGACGATTGCCCGGTTCATCTATCACACGGCCACCTAACTGTTTTATAATTTTTTTAATATCATCGCCATGGATTTTCAAATGAGGCTGAGTTTGAAAAATATTGACCAAATTATCATGCAGCTTTCTTTTGCTACCGACAAGCGTTTGCTCTTTTTGTTGAGCATAACATACGCGATTTGACGAAGAACTGCTGCTTGAAGAGCTATTTGTTGTAGTAAGCATATCTTGTTCTGGCGCTTCAAGAAGCATAGTGCTCAACACTTGCTGAAGTGAGGTAATAGAACCTACAAAATGGCTATCGTGCTCTTCAGTAAGTATCACATCAGGCTCTACAGCTTGTTCTTCTTCGGGATCTTCTTGTTTTTCTTCTCGACGAGAAACATGAGTCTCTTGAGCTGCTCGTACAGCTTCTTGTTGTTTTTTGCGTGCTGCAAGCTTTGCTGCAATTTTCTTAGTTGTTTCTTTTTGTTTATTCGAGTGAGCGTGCGCATGCTCTAGATAACTTATTTTATTTGACAACTTTTTGAGCTTTTCTAAAAGACCTTCAATCATTTGCCGCTCCTGAGCTCTTTCATATGCTAAGCTAGCCTGAGGCATGCCCCATTCCACTTGAGCGTACGCTGATGCTTCTATAGCTGGAAGTACACGATTAAGTATATCTTGTAAAATAAAGATCGTGTCAGCTAACGCTCTTCCATTACAATTTACACGTCGTATATTTTTTATAAGCTGCTGAGCAAGTGCAAGTACACTTAATTCACTCATACGTGCCATAAAAATATCTGATACATGTTGCACGAGAACATCCGTATTTCTCGTATTAAGCCCATTTTCAGCACCATAGTATTCAGCAACTGATTCAATAAGCTCAGTAAATTCCTGACGAAGAGAAAGCAAGTAGCTTATCCATCGCATTCCTCGTAGCGTAAAATTATAAAGGTTCTGCTCAGCTACAACAAGAAGGTCTCGTGCTTCTGGAATATGAACAGCCGAAGAATAAGCTGTTTGATTGATACGGGATGTATAAATACGTCTCAAATTCGCTTCTTTAGCAAACACCTCTGTAAGATCTAAATAAAAAGCATGCATAAGCTGAGCACTCGATCGTATTTCTTCTGAATAAAGATGCCATTCTTCAAAAGGTAATGAAGATTTTATAAGCGCATAATTATTACCTAAAGCATTCATAACCGAACTTAATAAATTACTTAATTCGGTATAGCCTTCAATGGAGTTTTGAAGCGTAGCTTCTATGTTAAGCGTTGGGTTTAAGCTACGCAGCTGTACAAAGTTATTTCTTAATATTTTCCTTTGCGCTTCAATAATTAACTCAATACGACTTACCTGACCTTGTGTCTGATCTATAACAATCTGCTGTTGCGCCACTTGACCACTGAGCTGGTTTAATAAAAGAGGCTGAGGACAATTACTTACCTGAGTACTTTGATTTTCTACAAGAGATGCTCTAGAACTGGAAGAACGAGAGTTGTTAGCTGTAGAAAGTGTGACCTCATGAGAGCCTCTTATCAAGCAATTTAAAACATCAAAAAAGTTATTACCGCAACTTGCCAAATGATTTATAGCCTCCTGAGCTGGCTGTACAAGAGCTGTATCAACAGCCTCAAAAAAACTTATCAAAAAATTTTGATTACTGAGCGCCCTATCATTTTGCATAATAGTATCTAAAGTTGAAAAGGTATCGCGCAATACAGTATACCCTAGCAAGTAGTTACTAATTCTTCCCAGGAAGCTATTATCCATATGCTCACACTCAGCGACCGCCCCTACTCGATCACCGTGGCTAAGCTTAATAATACTTGAAGCCAATCGATTAGCTTGCTCTCGCTCAAACTTAGGGACGTTAAATAAAAGATTAAAATAATCTACTTGAGTAGGTTGATGTTCTCCCTGAAACTCTTCAGGAAGCCACATCTCATTAGCTTCAAGGCTATTACTCATCAGCACTAAGAAGCCATACAATACAAAACAAACTAAATTCCACATAAACTTATGACTCTCTTTTATAACTTTGAATTCAGATAAATATACTTATAAAAATAGCATTTTATTTCCTATCTGTCAAAATATATCAAGAATAAAAGCTTTTTGGTTTATCTCGTCTTGAGTATAGTGAAAGGATCTATACGCTGAGTTTGTAGTTTGTAAAGCAGTTTTAGCAAGCCAAGAAGCAAGGGTACAGCACTGTAGGTAAGAAAAGTAATTCTCTCCCAATTTACTTTCTCACAACATGCAAAATTTAGTTCACTTTACTTATAAAAGAAGTAAACTAGGCCTAAGCAAATCAAATTTTTATTGCATAAAGCAGAAGTTCCTCTCTATGGTAAAAAATCGCATTTCTTTTTCTAACCCTGGCCCACGTGTTTCATCAAGAGTACTGGAAAGACTTTTTATATAGGCATGAAGACAAATTTTCTGTTTACATACACGCTAAAGAAGATCCTAAAAACGATCAACCACTTTTTTGTACGGATTACCAAAGAATACCTACGGTACCTACTGAGTGGACATATACTATGAAAGCTCAAATTGACCTTTTAAAACAAGCGTTACAAGATTCTCATAACAATAAATTTATCTTTATTTCTGAAACTACCATACCATTACAAAGTTTCGATTACGCTTATAATAAATTAATCAGCGATAAAAACAGCCGCTTTAGGTTTTATGAAAACCCCCATTTAGACCCTTCTATTCCAGCCTGGTATCTCCCTCAGAGACTAGTCACTGGTATTCCGCTCAGTAAACAATATAAACAGAGCCAATGGATTGTACTTAACAGAAAACATGCTCAACTACTTATTGATAATATAAGCTATCTTAATATACCATGCTCATGTGACAACGAGCTCTATCCTGCAAGCATACTAGCACTATATAATCTTTTGGATGAAGTTACTCAATGGGATGATACGTATGTATGCTGGGATAAATACGGCGCAAATGGGCGAAGACCATTTACATTCACGCATTTACACGAGAAAGAAGAGTTTCATGCCATAAGTTATGCCTGTCAACAGGGATTACTCTTTGCAAGAAAACTTGACGAAGAGTGTGACTTAAGTCTCATTGATCAGTTTTTAAGGTACCGAAAAAAGGTTACATAATTTTAGTTTATTTTAATAAGCGGGCAATTTTGTATCTTCTAAAAACAAGTACACTAATACCCATAATATACATAACGAGCTTATACTTATTTTAGCTAATTTTTGCCAGCTAGTAGCCTCTCTTAAAATATATGAGTGAGCAAAAGTAGGACTTAGATTTTGCACTAATTCTCGTGTTTTTGGCGTTGGTGCTACCATATGAAGAAGAGCAGTTAAACCAGGCTCGTTAAGATCAAGTGCACAGTTACGCACTTGATCCGGCACACTTTCAAATATATTTTGTCCGATCGCAAGAAGTATTAATTCCTTTGCTAAAATAGCTTGCTGATGTGTATCAAATCTACTTTCAAGAAAGATTTCAAAAATTGTACAGCCACATAGGGCTTTGATGGCTAAAGAGGGACTCTTTTTTAACAATCTTTGAGCTTCGTTAAAATTTCCAGCAACAAAAGCACGCATAAGCGGCGTCACACCATCTACATCTAAAGCATTAACATCTTCTCTATCAAATAGGTTTCTCACATAATCCATGGCAAAACAAGAAGCACTAGACAAACAAGTAATAACTGCCAGAGAGAAAATCAAATACCTAGAAGCATGCATATCACACTTTCAGTTAAGCGGCCTTTTCAATTCTTTGGGTTTTGCAATAGCATAACACAAACAAACAAGAAGCTTACTGAATTGAGTGCTGACCATGTAAAACTTCTTACATAATTAGTAATTATGCAAATGTGCTCTTCTGGTAACGCAGCAAATTGCAACAGATCTAGCATATCTGCCAAATCAGGTGTAGGTGGATAGACTGCAGGCGCTTGCTCCCAATTTTGCATAATTTCTCGTTCTAAAGCAGATTTACAAGCAAGAAGCCTCTCTATATTGTCATTATGCTCTTGAACATAGTGCATGATTGTCTCTTCAAGATCCATCCAACCAAATTGCACAAAATCTCTATTATGTTTAAGCAACTTCTCGATATTAGTAGTATGCGCTTGAGCATAGGGTTTTATAATATTCTCTTCAAGATCTCGCCAACCATGTTGCACTAAGTCTCTATAGTGTTGCGTATCTCTGTGTAGTATATGCCTAATATCATGACGATTGGGCAGCTCATGGTCATGATAATTTACTCGGTCATCTACTAAATGCGCATTGCCACGTATATTCCACCAAGCAGTGCGCGCAATCATTCGCACCATCTGCAGTGTAACATCTTCGTTGAGTGCAAGAGACGATTCTTCCAAAGGCGTTAAATTCTCTCCCAGATATTCTTCAATAACAACATAATTTCTGTCTTCTATGTCGAATGGTCGTCCATGAATATGTACTAAATGTGTTTCAGGTATTCTTACCAATTGTTCATGCTGTCTATTATGCCTATTCTGCTCATCAAGTGCTCGTGCTGCTTGCCTTGCAAGCAAATAAGTCATAGCACGACTTATATTTTGATAGACTCTGCCACCAAATAAGTTCATGAACTGATTATATTCTTCTCGTGTAAGCAAACGCATCCATTCAGCCCATGCTTTTCTGCCTTGCCTCATAGATTCAAGTGTATCTAAAACATTTTGACGAGCAACATGCACTTTAGAGCGCTTAATCACCCATTTATTATTTACGATAATAAGTATACTATTAGGTGCATTAATATGAGGTATTTTTCTTTCTTCTAGGTACGTCGTAATGCTATCAACTATGGCTCGTCGCTCTTCTTGATTGGCATTAGTAAACATTTCTTCTTGATACTCAGCACCAGAAAGGATCTGCTCTAAGTCATATTCTTTTATAAAATTTTGAATTTCAAAATTATCTTCCGGATCCAATGGCACTTCTTGATCAAGTAATTCTAAGAGATTATCTAGTGTGATTTCTGTGCCATAATACGTATTTGTTGACGTATACTTATCATCCATCGCATTAAGATTTGGATAAAAAAGTAGCAATAAAAATAAAGTAATTAAATAGTTATTACGAACCATGGGGCAACTCTCTTTAAGTTCTGGTATCTTGCATCTTGTATATACACATTTAGTATTACTACAGTAGCATATTTTGCCTAATTAAGCTTCTTCTACAAAAATGTTGTTCTCTCGCTCAAGAATTTACTTCTCATTCGTGTAGCTTTAGTAGTAGTTTTATTATTAAACAATACAACACAACAGAACAAGATAGCTATGATTATACACCTTCGATTCATGACACTTTTACTTGCTATTGAGGCTTTGTTTATTCACCATTCATGTATTTACACTGCGTCGATGGTCTATAGCTTTCGTATTGCTCAGGTTACTAAGCAATTTCAGTTAGATAAAGAATATGATGAACAAGAAAACAAACAGGGAAATAAGCAAGAAGAAGAGCAAGAAAAAAAAGATGCGCCTGAAACCTCAACGACGCTTATCGGGTTACTTTTTGGGCAAGTGCGCAAAAGGCCGGAAAATGTCTATCGAAACTATTTAGGAGCCTTAGGCTCATTTATTTATAGATACGAACGTTTTTACTCGCGTGTAGACAGTGCTTTTGCCCATTTGACGGAAACACAAAACCACGTAACAACATTCGAAGACACACAAACGGATGACATTCTCGTCTCTCTTGGTTATAATTTCTTTCGTACAGACTACGATTTAGTTAATTTGACAGGTTTGGCCGGTTTTCCTACGCATAGAATTGTACGACTACAACATCCTGACTTTGGCTATGGGCAATTTTCAGCTGGATGCCAGCTTGATGGATCTCATGCATTCTCGCTTGATTACAAAACTATTTTTATGTACGGCCTACGGTATATAAACTTTATGCCTCGCTCAGCGCTCGATACAGAGAATAAAAAGTATGAATTTACAATGGGCAATTTCTTCGATATTTTTTTGGCCAATAAACACCATATAAAGAGCCATACGCTTGAGTATGGGTATACTACACGATTTCGGTTTGGACCATTTATAGCCCCACCTCTCGATGACGTCGTAGAAAGAAATAAACTTATTCGTAATACTTTTTACTTTTTGTATAAATACGATTTTGCAGTATGTGATGTAAACAACAGCTTTTTAGTTAACTTATCGTATGGATTTGATTCTAAGCCTAAGTTTGGCAACAAGTATTTAATTACTTTATGGGCTTCGCTCAATACAACCTTTTAAAACAAGTTTTTTAGATTATTTAAAAATAACGTGATATTCTTGGTAAAATTTCTTTGAGGAACTTACATGAATATACGCTATTTTGCTCTTTTTATTTTATTATTCTCTTCACTAGCTCACGCTATGGAACACTCAAGCTCTAGCTCTAGTTACCCTGACACAGAAGACATAGATATTCCTGCAACAGTTGAGCATATGCATACTGTTATCGAATGCGCTGCAAATGAGGGCCCATTAGCTGCTCTTGAGCAATTTTTATCTAATGGTTATCCGTGCCCACCTGGCCTTAAAGCCCTCATAAATATTTTAATAGAATATGAGTTTAACCCGCTATCTGAAAGAGAAATAGGTGCTCAAGAATCGCTCAAGCACTATGTCGCTCTGCGTAAAAATATGAAATGGGACGACCTTCCGGGTCAATCCCGCAGTGCACTCTTACTTAAAGTATGGCCAGATAAAGACCCACTTGCCTTCTATGTTCTTAAAGGTGACCGGGAGAGTGCTCATCAATATATGCATAAAAACCCACAAGCTATTTTTGTCACCAACGCTCTTTTTCTCGCCTATGAACTTCAGGATAGAACATTTATATGCTTGCTTGAAGGAGCGTATTTTCAAGCAGTTTGCAAAGATATAAGTACTTTTAATTCTTTAAAAGTCTTGCTTAATAAAATTTTTGAGCGTTATTTTTATCCCTGCCCCACACCCGCTAAAAGTGAATACATTAAAACAGTAATACGTGATCTTTTTGGTAAAGGCCACCTCTGGAGCGATACAACCTCTCCTATGCGCACTGCTCTAGAACATGCGTTTGATAAGCTTGCCCTTCTTGTGTTAAAAAGAGATTACGAAGGGATACAAGAGACTCTGATTGAACATCCTGAGCAAATTTTAGACTCTGCGACGCTTTTTTTGGCTCATGAGCTTCGTGACACACCATTAATCGATATTTTGAGAGAGTCACTTACTTACGCTCTCGAGAAATCTGGTAAAGCCACTATTGAAGATACTGAAAAGAAACTGCTTGAACGCTATAGAAAAGAGCTTGGGCTAGACGAGGCTCCTGCTCAACTTATTACACAAGCACAAACAACTACTCCAGCAGCAAAAATCATACCACACGAGATTATGGAAGAGCTTGAAAAAAACAATTGGGAATATATTATCACTGAGCTTATGACAGATACAAGTTATATAAATACCCGTATTGGTATTCCCTATTTAAAGAATAAAGGCAAAACACTTTTACATTGCGCAGTAAAAAACGGGCTTGCTGATATTGTAAATGTGCTTATCAGCTTTGGCGCACAAGCAGATACAAAGTCAAAATCGAAAACTACTGCGCTACACACGGCACTTAAATTTAAAAAAGAGGGCAGTGCAGAAATAGCGGCTCTCTTGCTTGAACACGGGGCTCGAGTCGATGCGCTAGACCGCAATTCTGAAACACCGCTTGATAAAGTAATAAGAGAAGTTGAGCGCAAACCCCAAGAAGATCCAAAAAAATCACCACTTCTTGCAGCAGTTATAAAGCATGTGGATAAACAAGAATTAGCACGTGCACGTGCTTATACACAAGCACGTAAGCTTCGATTTTCATCAGGTCTTACGATCACGAAAACACGATCTAAACCAGAAAACTCTGTCCACACCAGAGCTATTTTATGGCTATTAGCAGATCCTGAGAATACAATTACCGAATCAGATCGCTCTAATATACTCTTGAATATGGTTATAGATAATGGAAGTTTAGAGGCTATTACTCCTATAGTTTCAAACCCAAATCACCGCTTTGCGCCACCACATATTATAAGCAGCGCGCTTTTGCTTGCAGTCCGCCTCAATCGCGGTGCTATCATTCAAACCATCACCAATGCAATTATTGATTCACCACGTGTATTTAATATATCAGTAATAGATGCATCAACTGAGGCAAATCTTCTAGCTGAAGATGAACATATCAAAAAAGATTATACTACTATCGTTGGACACTTAACAAAAATCATAAAAAAGCAGAACGGCATAAGCTCTTCTTCATCAAGTACTGCTAGATTAAGCCCTCCCTTATCGTTTAGCTCTAGCTATTATAATTATGAAACTTAATGCTAGTTGCTTATCTAAGGGTATTTACATGTTTCGTGCCAGGTTTTATTCTTTTTTATTATTACTTTTAACGAGCACTAGCGTACTTTTAAGTGCTGAGCTTACGCTTGTTAATCCTATACAGAAAATACAAGCAAAATTTTTTGCTGACAAGTGGTTTACAGTACCTCAAATTATTGATTTGGTACAAGAAGAATACTTAACAGAAGCTCACACGTACTTACTTCTCAAGCACATAGCCATGGTTACGTGCGATACGCTTTGCTCTCTCAACTCAATTTATAGCCAAAGCCCTTGCAAATAATAATAAGGTAAGACACTGGCTTGCTTTAGCAGCTGCTTGTCAGGCAACTGGCATATCTTTGCAAGTAATAAGTGATCAAATATTGATGAATTAGAATAAATATTAAATGTATGCCTACCCATGTTTTCCTAAAGCTTCTATTTTAATAATCTCTACAGCAGCGGACATAATTGAAAGCAGAATAATTAAGAAATAAACAAGTATACTCATAATCGGCTCCCTTAAAGTTACACAACATGTGTAGATAATGTAGATATTGAAGGCTGTTTAGCGGGTATTGCGCGAATCAAAGCTAGAAGAGTAGGCAACGAAGCTGCACAATATGCCTTTTCCCCTAAATCGGGCCATTTTTCTCGTATAAATTGAGCAAACTGATACCAAAAAAATCCAGCCAGCACAGATTGTCCAAGAACTAAACTAACTACACCAGGAGTAACAATAAAATCTTGCTGTTTTATGCGACATAGGAGTTGTATAAACTTATAATGCCACAAAGCCATAGAGCTACCAGCAAAAAAAATAATACTCTCCTCTGTAACCGTTAGAGTATTTGTTTTATGTGCTAAAAGAGGTGATGGCAAAGCTTGAAGAGTGTTTGTTATCGCAAAGCAGTTTAAATATGAACAAACTAGTATGATAAAAAAAATACTATATCTCATACGATCTTCCAGATAATACTTATTAATTTGTACTCCGGATGAAGAGTGTATAGAGCATTACTTAAAAAAGCAATAGAATTAATTTAATTTATAAAGCAATAATGCTTAAGTGAAGTACGCGTTATTGCGCTCCATAACTCGAAGCCGTCAATAAGTACTTTTTATCTACCGAAATCAAGCGAAGCGATAATACGATAAACTACGGTGTATATACGCTCTTTAAGAAGAGCGTATACCTATGAAGCACTTTCTTCTAAGAAACTTCTAAGAATTTAGTAACTTCTTGTAAAGAAACATTGCCTAAAGAGAGATGCTATTTGAGTGACAAAAGTTCACCATAACTAATAGTACAAAGCGGCTTATCGCGAACCGTTTTGTACTAAGCATCAACATACTTAAAAGCTTTTTATACAGCATCACGTAGATAGGTTAAATATATAAGTTAATATAATTCAAGCATACACAGTTTTACTTTAATGCTTGATTTTCACACTTTTGTGTATGCTCTACAACAATTTTAGCATCGCCAGTTCTTAGCATAGATAATCTGGTCAATCCACTTATAAGCGGCTTGCTAAAATCACACTCTAAAATTTGTATACGCTTTAAATAAGGAAAGGCCGTGACAAGAGTATCAGCTAATTTAGGCGTGATACCAGCATAGCCTTCATCTTCCATGCTTGGCGCATTCACAGTTAAACTTTGTACGTAAGGATACCTATTTCCTAGTTCTTCTAGAAGCCTTCTGTTTATTCTTTCATAGTTCCTTAAATCAAGCGTTGTAGTAAGATCTTCCTGTCTTAACTGACCGACACGTGCTGCTAGGTCTGGGGAAAAATATTCATCGGGATCAAACTGACTTGGCACTTCCATGCCAAGCAAACTTCCGGCACCTATAACACTAAACACTAAAAACATTCTTTTTATACTCATCAAACTCTCCTATATTAATGCTCTTTCAGCACATTTTTGTGTATATTCTACTGCAATTTTAGCATGCTGCGACTTTAACATAGACAAGCGATTTAAACCACTTATAAGCGGTTGGCTAAAATCACATCCTAAGATTTTCATAAATTTTAGATGTGGAAACGCTCCAACAATAACATCAGCTAATTTAGGAGTAATACCTACATAACCCGGTCTTTGCGTACTTTCAGCGTTTATAATTAGTCTTTGTACGTTGGGATATGTCTCACCTATTCGTTCAATAAACTCTCTGTTGATTCTTCCTTCGCGTGTAAGATCAAGCGTAGTTACATTTTGTCTATAAGTGTTAAAGAGGTCCTGGTGAGGTGGCGATAGATCAAGCAACTGGCTAATCTCTTCCTGCGTTAGCTGCGATAAAATTTCTGCTTGTCGCTGTACTGGAAGCCCCGGTAGTGCTAAATACACTATATATCGCTCTTGTATATTCTCAGGCAAAGGTACTAACGTAGGTGGAATTTGGGGTAGGAGCGTATTAATTATTAGATTGCGTCGGCGTGGATTAGCACGATACTGTTCTAAAAAGTCATCTACTGTCAAAGTTTGTAGATATTCTATATCTGCTTGTTCTCTATCTTGTTCTACAACAGGCGCAGCAAGCTCAAAGGGAAGTTCGATGGCTGGGCCTTCACCAAATCCCGGTAGCAAATCTAAACAATACATACTACCTGGTACACTTCCTCCAATAATAAAACTCAGCGCCAAAAGCATTCTTTTTATACTCATATATACCTCTATATATCTAATTAGTTTCAATTATAAAAATTATTATAGACTAATTATAAAGCATATTTGAGTTAAAAAGCAATATTTTGCTAGATAGAAATAAATTGCCACTAGCGCTTTCTAGCAAATAGAGAATTTTCGGGCTTTAGTGCGCTAAGCATTTATGCCTATTTGCTGATCTGGAGATAATTTTAGATATTTCTATATTAAACGGTAGCTTATTCTTAACCAAAAAAGATACGGCCTTTATGCTAATATTCTTCAGCTAGAGTAAAAAGCCCTTCTAAAGTGGTTATATTATGAGTTGTCACCAAATATGAAAATGCATGCTCTTTCTCCCATAAGCTCATCATTAAAAACACGATTTTTCTGGTACTTGTTTTAAGAACTCGATTAACTTACCCTGATTCTTGATAAATTGTAGCTTACTGCTTCCTTTAAAGGAAGAAAGTTTATTCTTCTCAAAATAGACATCTAAAATGGGCTCAGGGGAAGATTTAAATGTGTCCCAATCTTCTGGGTGGAGGATCCATATTACATGCGCGTTATAGGCAAATTTACTCGACTCCATTAAGTCGTCGATAGTGGGCGGGATATTCTGTTGAGTTTTTGTATCACTCATGCGTGCAGGGCGCTTGCGTACTTCGGCGGTTACTATCAGGGGAATATTATACATGTCAGAAAGTAGTTTAAGTTTATTAGCTCTAAAAATACTCTCCTCACGTAATCCTGAAAGTGTTTTAACGGGGAGGTTATAAATACCGTCTATACAGACAAGTAATTGAGAGGAAGTAGTTATATAGTCACTAATAGTTTCTTCAAGCTCTTCAACACTTTTAATCGAAGCAGCGTCACGTATATCAATTCTACCCGATTGAGCAAGCGAAAAGAGTGTTTGATAAGCAAATTCAAGAGATGCTCTTTGTTCAAGAGTAAGTAACTTTGGCCGTTTAACGTCATTAATACCTAGGCCACTTATCATAGCGAGAAGTCTATTAGTTATAGTATTTTTATTGTCATCAAGAGAAATATAGATTCCCGTGAGTGTTTTATTACTTAGAAGAGCATCTAAAAAAATATTAGTAAGAAAAGCGGTTTTACCTACGTTAGTTTCTGCGCCAATAATATAGAGCCCGGGTTGTATGCCATCAAGACAATCGGCCAAATGGGTAAAACTATCAAGCTTATAGCCCATAAGCCCCAGATTGTAATTAGTGCTTTCAAGTTCTAATTTAGCCTTTAAAAAAGCATAAAAACTTTCATATGATCTATCTTGCGTAGCGGGAATAATTTTAGACTCTTCAAGAGGATCAAACATGCGGGTATTATAAGTTATTTTTAAGTAAAATTACTTAGATGCTATACTAAAAAGTAAACAAAAAAGAGAGCGTAATTGATTCTAGTTCCTTATGATAAACCAAAGTTGGGCACTATGTCAAAAAAGTCAACCAGTTCTAAGAAGTTAACACCTACCATGAGAGTCGCGTACGAAGGCCACAAAAGCTCTATTCTTAAAAAGAAAACCCTCGAAAAACATAGAGAAGAAATGAGCGATGAAGAACTTAATAATTATAATTCTTATGCCCTTGATACGCCTGAGCGCTATGTTAAAAAAATAACACTCCGGAAAGATATCTCACTGGGTGAATTTTTTGAGAAAATTATCACACTCAGCAGCACACAGGGCTTTGTCGCGTTCATGATGCTTTATCAATACATGTACGACAAACACCTCCTTGGAAAAGAGGCAAAAGCTATCACCGGGCAAGAGATTATTGATCATATTTATCAAGAACGTAGTTATAAACTAAAACCCAAAAACAAACAAAGCTTTCTCTCAACACTTATTACGCTTTCGGGGCTATTTTTTCATGTTGAAGACGATACCGAAACGGAAAAACTCAGGCAAATAAAAGGTCGATCTACCGAACGCGCATTTAGTAAGTTCATGCTCTTAGATGTCAAAGGCCACACAACACTGCATGATGGTCATACAATTACGAGTATTACAGGCGTCAGCATCATGAAAGATTTCGTCAATCTTTGTTACCAGAAACTCAGTAAGCTCTATATTCCACTCGAAGATGTGCTTAAAATTCCCCATGATTGCAATGGGGACCATCGCCGTGGGTTTAATCTCGCGTTAGCACTTAGACATGCAGAACTCGGCAACAAAAAAGACACAGTCGAGTGGGATTTAAACCAGTGCCTTAATGTAGGCCAGTGGCGCATTTGCACCCGTCGTAAACTACAAGCCTGGGATAAGATAAAAGAGAGCTTAGAGGCGGGCAAAAAACAGGAACTTGTCGACTATGAGTTCGCGTATAGACCTGGCAAACCACGTGAAGCTAAGTACATAGAAAAAGTGATTATCAAAAGGCTCTGGAAAACTAATTCTAGAGGGATAAATCTTGATTTTAGCCCAGAAGAAATTAAACCTAAAAAACGGCCAAAAATTGTCTCATTTTAGGGGTACCGTATGTACTTTTTAGGGGTACCGTATGTACTTTTTAGGGGTACCGTATGTACTTTTAGGGGGTACCGTATGTACTTTCATTTTTGGATCTTAGCTACAGATGCTGGTTTCCAGAGGGGGTAAAAGTGATATTAATAATAATAAAAATATTATTAATATTAGTTACAATGAACTTAATATTCTTAATTATAACCTTACGGTCTAAGACAGTACCTAAAAGCGTCAGCGTTAGGTACGAATGGATCCGAAAAGTACCACAAGACCCGGGTAAGTTATAATTAAAAAAACAAAGCGAGCCGTTTGTACCTGCAACGTTCATACTGCTCGCTTTCGCTTCGCAGCTCCTTGAGCTATTCGCTCAAGGTTATTTACGAAGATCGTGAAAGCCTGTTCACCAGACAAAGCCAACTAGCTCTCTATAAGTAAGTAAATAAAACCCCTAAAAGAAGAGGCTTCGCTTTTAAGAGAAAAAAACAAGAAAAAGCTATATTCTAAGAGTTTAAAACAAAAAATTTTTGTCTCTCGAGGTCGTAGTCAGGCGAGAGCAAGCCAAAGTGCGAAGCTCTCGCAACGGCACAAGGTGCCGAATCGCAGACCCAAAAAGCTTGAGATACCAAATTAACTTAAGCAGAGAAATAAATAAAAAAGTCCTTACGGAAAAATTATAAGAAGCTACGTAACTTTTCTAACTTAAAAATTCAAAACAAGCACACGAACAAATTCGAGGTAAATTTGCACAAAAAGCTACTAAGCAATCCTAGGGTATTATGCTAGAAGACAAATAAGTTCTTAGCTTGAATTTGTTCGTGTGGCCAGTATATAAAACTAAAAATAACTATGAGTTAGTTGAGGTTACCAAAAAAGCTCGAAGAGTTTAATCTTAAAATGCTTAAGTTATTAATCCAAGGTGCTGTTCTAAGAATAGTTTCTGATTCGGAGGTAAACTCAGGATTATGAGTAAGATCTAAAATACGTAAATAGGGGAAATAAGCAATTAACTCTTGTGTAGCTGCCGTATTAAAACCAACATTAATAAGTGTCAATGCACGTGTATTGGGAAAACGTTGCCCTAATATTCTTACTTGAATTGCGGTAAGAGTTTGATTATGGTGCGAGCGAACAACTCTAATATGGGTAACTATCGTATCAGAAAGCAAATTTTCTGTAATTTGTTCTATATGAAGAACAATATCACGTGGTACAGACAGCATATTAAGTAGGAGCTGAAGATGGCGGGGATGCTGGTGTTGTGGTTGAAACCGTGCTGCCGGCAATCCTAGAGTTACCTCAGGTAGATTATACAAGCTTTCAGAGTTTACGATATTATTAAAGAAAAAAAGTAAGCTAAAAGTTATAAATAAGTGAGTATTGCTATAATTATTCATGTAATAAAGCTGTAGTATATTATTATATTTATTATAATTCTGTAAGTTTTTTGTCGCAAAACTATGCGACTGCTTGATAAGTCTCTAGAATTGGTGTAAAAATCGGGGGCTTAAAAACCCCCGAATAGTAACTGCATTCTAATTTTTATTAACGTAGTTTATGCAACTGGCGTGAATATTGTGCTTTGATATCTTCACTTTCTAAAAACCTACAAAGCGCCTGATCCATCAGATCTTTAAGTGTTTTATTAGAGCCGGCACCAAGTACTTTAAGTTTTTCCATATATTCTTGACGCATTACAACCGTTGAGCGAACCCAGCCTTCGTTAATACTTTGATTGGCTGTTTTAGGCATACTTAGTTTCTCTTGTTCAGCCATTTTTTGTAACTGTGCCTGGAATATATGCGCTTGATTGAGGTGAGCCGTTTGCAGCTCTAAAAGTTGCGCTTGAATCTTCTCAAGAGTTGTTGCCTCCATGCGTACTTCAGGTGTCATGTAAGTATCGGATGATGCGGGCATGATCGTTGCTGAAGCGGGTACAGGCTCTTGAGCAGGTTCTGGAGTTGATTCTTGAGCTTCGGCGTTTTTGGCAAGCCATTCAAGCCCACGAGGTACTGCGCCTAAACGGGATGGTTTTGTCATAAGCTGACTCCTTTACCAGTTTTTTCAAGCTTGAGTATTTCTTTGCAGAGGGCGGAGTAATCTTTGGCGCCTGTTGAATGGGAACTGTAGCTAAAAATATCTTTGCCAAAGCTTGGAGCTTCTGCCAATGCTATATTTTGGCGTATGACTGTGTTAAATACTTTTTGTGGAAATATAGTTTTTAAATACCCTACCGTTTCTTCATGCAGTTTTCTGCGGCTATATTTAGTGCCGATAATACCGCCTAATTTAAGCGTAGGATTAAGTGTTTTATTAATAGCATTAACTGTGCTCATAATATACTGTAACCCCTGTAGCGCCAAGAATTCAGTCTCTACGGGCACGTAAATTTCATCTACAGCGACCAGCACGTTTACAGTAACTAAGCCTAAGTTTGGTGGGCAATCAATAAACACATAGTCATACTCATGCAAATGCGTCATAATGTGTCTTAAGAGATACTTTTTTTGTTTATGTCCCTCAAGTAACTCTTCAAGTCCGGTCAATGCCATAGAAGACGGTAACAAAGAAATCCCTGGTGCTTTAGGAATATCAAGGGGCATAATATACGAGTTTACTATAGATGTTGTGCACTGTACTGGATCTTCTGAGACAGCTTTTAAGAGTTCATAGATGGTATGTGATAACTCGTCTGCTTGAATACCAAGTGAATAGGTCAAGCTTGCCTGTGGGTCTAAGTCGAGTAGCAATACTTTTTTACCCAGACGAGCCAAACCAACGCCGACATTAAGCGTTGAGGTGGTTTTACCCACTCCCCCTTTTTGGTTGATAAACGCAACGCTTTTCATTATTTTTGTTCCCCTCCCACACAAAATATTACTCGCGCAAGTACACGCGAAAAAAACCAGACTGCAATTTTAATTGTTTTATGGTATCACGCGTATATGTATAAGCGCAAGTGTTTTTTTATGACTATATGTTTTTGCATATAATCACATTCGCATATTCGCATATTCACATAATTGTGTAAAAGCATAAAAACATATTCGCACATATATGTATACTCATACATGCATCTTACTTTAAAAATTAACCCGTATTTATACTAACTTTTTACGTGTTTTTATGTATGTACATATACGCACATATATGTATACTCATACATGCATCTATGCATATAACCATAAAAGCATATGTATGCAAACGCATATTCGCACATAAACATATATATGTATACGCACACCTATTAAATCGCATTAATTTTTTATATGTGGGAGCTTATAATGAAAAAGCTTTTTATGTCTCTTTGTTTATTAACAACAGTTGCTAGTACACAAGCTCAATTTGTAAACACGGGATCGATTAGCGTAGGCGCTTTTCATCTTGAGGGCAGTTTCAAAATTACTAAAGGCGGTCTTGCCATGGATAAAGCCGGTAATATCTTTACTGAAGGCGCAGCTATACGTGGTGGGCTCGGTAGATCTATTCTTGCAAATGCGTGGTTTATTAACCTTGATATGGAAGGGCTTAACTTTCAAGGAGCAGATGTTACTGGTGCCGATTTTTCGGGAACTAATTTAAGAACGGCTAAGCTTGAAAAAGCATACGTAAAAGACGCTAATTTTGAAAAGGCGCGCAATCTTACCGTAGTACAAAGAAGTGACCTGAGAAAACGCGGAGCACGTGTCTATTAATTTGCTAAGTAATTAAAATATGTAAATATGCTTATATGTTTTTGTGCTTTTGTGCTTTTGTGCAAAGTTTAAAAAAGTGTGTTAATAAGCGCTTGTTTTTAAGAATACCTATGCGAAAGCATACACGCATATTTACTTATTTACATAAAAACATATAAGCATATATGTGCGAATGTGCTTTTATGCTTTCGCTAGTAACTAAAAGTAGGCCAAAATAATGTTAAAAAATTTAGTACTTAGTATAGTTTTACTTATTCCCAAACTTCATAGCATGTCTGAAGAACCTAATGATGCTTGATCATGGTTATTTGCGTCAAAACAAGTATCGGCTTTGAGCAACTTACCGTCTCTTGAACGGATTCCTGTTATCGGATCTGGTATTCTTGCTATCGTGCAAGCTATTTTTGAACGGAAAAAAAACCTGTGCTTTCTACAAGTACTTGAAGCCAACCAAGTCAATCAAGTTCTAATTCTATTTCTGAAAGAATACGTGAGAAAGATGAGGATTCAGACTATGCCAGCAAATCAAGCTCTTCAAGTTCAAGCTCTCCTCAAAGAAAGCATGAGAAAGAAGAAGATAAAGACGAACATTTATTACGAAATGCAGAATTTCTATCTCTTGGTTTTTTTTAAATAGAAAATTTTAATAAATTTACAAACCTACAAGACCTGAACATAAGAGAAACGATCGACTATGTGATGCAGGTTTTGATGCTTTAGCCAAAAGTAGGCTGGCTCGAAGTTTAATAAAACTTAATATTGATACCTGTAAAGTATCAGTTTATGAGGTGATACTTTAAAAAAATACTTTAAATATGCTATACTAATAATTATAGAGACTATGACGCTGTTGACACAGCCGAGTCAAGAGAAGAAATCTGGTTAGTTGATAACGAGAAAATAGAACTCTTCGGGATAAGCCCGTGATAGCTTAAAGCCCTACTATTATTAATAAATAATTTTGTGTGGTTTGTAAGATCTGCCCAAGCAATTGGCAGATAAAGTAAGGTGGCACCGCGAGATTCTCGCCCTTACAGTTAAAAATATTTCATAATTAACTGATTAAGAGCGAGATTGTCATGACTCCAACATCTACAAGAGTTTCTGAATTTTTACCCCATCGTATACTCTCTTCTGAGTTGCATAAATTTATAGATCAAAAAGTATTAGTATCGGGTTGGCTTCATAAAAAGCGAGCTCTAGGCAGCCTGTTATTTTTAGTGCTAAGAGACAGGCATGGTCTTATACAGATAGTTGTCGAAGACCAGCTTGAAATCGAAAAACTTAAGGGTTTGCACCAGGGTACTATTTTAGCTATCACTGCTCTTGTGCGAGCAGAACCACGTGCTCAAGGAGGCGCTGAACTTCACGAACCTGTTATTACTATTGATGTGCCCGTAAGCTACCCTTCGCCATTAGAGATAGACAAGCCTATAGATCACTCGCCAGAAAATTTAAACACGCTCTTTGAGTATCGTGTTTTGAATATGCGTAACCCGACAGAACAGAATATTTGGAAAGTTCAAGCGGGCGTGCAAGATGCTCTCAGAGAGTATCTAAAAGCACAGGATTTTGTAGAGTTTCATAGTCCTAAGTTATTGGCTGGCTCTACCGAAGGCGGCGCCGAAGTGTTTAAATTAAACTATTTTGGCCAAGAGGCTACCCTTGCTCAATCTGCGCAGTTTTATAAACAAATATTAGTAGGCGCTTTTGAGCGCGTGTTTGAGTTTGGGTCTACCTATCGTGCTGAACCAAGTGTGACGACACGACACATGACAGAGTTTATTACGCTTGATGGTGAGATGGGCTTTATTACGAAACTAGAAGATATTATTAAGCTGGTTAATAATCTTATTTATTTTACGTGTAAAACTATCTGGCAAACACATACAAAAGAGCTTGAGGGTCTGAAAGCAACGGAACCAGTGCTTACTGAAAGGTTTCCCGTTATTACGCTTCAGGCACTGCATGAGCTTTGTTATACCCATACGGGTCAAGATTTTCGTACAGAGAAAGACCCATCACCCTTTGAAGAACGCTGGATTTGTGAATATGCAAAACAAAATTGGGGATGCGAGGCGGTATTTATTACGGGTTTTCCGGCCAGTGATATGAAGTTTTATCACTATCGTAATGACACTAATCCTGAGGTTGCAGATAGATTTGATTTACTATTTAGAGGCGTCGAAATTATTACAGGCAGTAGACGTGAACACAGATATGATAAACTTATAGAACAGCTCAAGGCAATGGCCGGCAATCCTGAAGCGAGTGGGTATAAATATTATTTGCAGGCTTTTAGGCATGGATTGCCGGCCCACGGTGGGTTTGGCTTAGGGCTAGAACGCCTTACGCAAAAAATTATTGGGCTTAATAACGTTAAAGAAGCTACTATTTTCCCACGAGATACGAGTAGATTGGCGCCTTAAATATAATAGTGTAGTTTCTTGTGTTTATTTTCAGGGTGACTTGATGATACTGCCGAGATTTAAAAAAAGAATTGTCCAGTCAGAGCCTGCTAAGTTTTTAAACTTTGGGCAAAATAAACTTGTAATTATAAGTTGTCCATGATTTTAGCGCCGTGAGACTTAAGCAGCTCTACAACGGCTTTTGATCTTTCTAAGTTGTGTTTGGTCAATAGCGGATATTTTTCTGGATGTAGCTCAATATCAGGGCATAAATCTTGATACTCATTTTGATCGTCTTGCTGAATTTCTAAAGCTACATCAAGTAATCTTTCTTGAAACCGTGATCGAGCATTAACATCAGCGCCGTTCTCTATAAGAAATCTAACCATAGCCACATTTCTAACCTGTATAGCACGTTCCAAAGGAGAATGTCCTTGCCAGTCTCTAAACTCAATATTTGCTCTATTTTTTAAGAGTATAGCCATAGTATCTAACTGCTTGTCGTTAAGCTCGTTATTGACGGCATGTCTCAGCAGACTATTAGGATCTACTGTGTCTTGGCTAATAAATGCGTTAAGTTTTTCGCATTCTCCATCTACCATAAAACTAAAAGCTTGAAGCTCTGCAGGAGAGAGTTTACCGGTCATGGCATACGTTATTGGAATTGAAATGAGAAGTAACGTGCAGAGATAGAGATGCTGTAGCATAGTAAACCTGTTCATTGATAAGCTCCAAGTGTTAATATTTCACTTACTGAAAATTCGTGCGATCCTGAGCTATAGTTAGGTCGTGTTTGAATGTGTGTGGGTATAGTAGCGTTTTGAGTTACTCTATGCTGAATTAAATAGTTTATAATATATAATTTCTCTTTTATATGTGCTTGTCGATGAATAGATTCAACTAAACTATTACTTAATTTCTTAAGCTTTAAACATGCCAGCAAAAATGCTTCGAGTAAAACTTTGCCAGTTTCACTGCTAAAAGTTATAAGGTCATTAACAAGTGCTTCTGCGAGCTCTTGATGTGTTATTTTTGCTTGGGGCTCAAGTAGTTCTAAATAGTGGTGAATAAATTTTTTATATTCCCTATAGCCAGGAAAATAGCTTTCCAAAACTGGTCTTTCTGGATTTAATACAAAATGAACAAGCGCCTGTGCGTCATATGATGCTGGAGTATGATCAAAATCGAGCGAATACTCTTTAGTATCTTCTTGATTATGTGATGGCATTTCTGCACTAAATAGCTTAGCTTCGATACTAAATACTATATATATTAGGATAAAAACTTTCTTAAGCATAAAATTAAACCTTCTTAGTTTTTGTTAAGTTCTATAATACTATTAGTATAGATAACGCGCTCAAAATTGTAAGTACTCTTCCCTTTTTCTCTTGCTGTTGGCAATATTTAAAAATTATTCTACGCTAAGCCAGTAAAAAAATATTTTAAGCTAACGGAGTAGTAATGATGCAAGTACCTATAGTGCGTATAAATATGCTTACGCTATTAGTGATGTTATTTTCTCTCTCAACGCTGGCTATGGAATCAAACCCAGTAGCTGTGCTTGATTCTCAAGTTATTGCTCAAAGATTATTGCAACATGCGATAAAAAAGGGTTTTAAACAAGAAGTTGAAAGCGCAGTCAGATCAGGAGCATCGTTAACTTTACCTGATAAGCGGAAAAGAACAGCAATAACCAATACGGTGTATTATGGCCATAAAAATCTCATGCGCTTTATTTTAAAAAACTTTGATGATCAATTAAATGCAAAATATGGCGAACTTTTAATTGGTGTGTTGCGTAATTTTCCTCGTATGAGCTCAGATAAGAGCGAAGTAAAGCAGCAAAAAATGCTTGCGGCTCTTGAAGTATTGGCACGACAGGCACAAGATCAACTTAAGACTGTTATCGGTGAATGGGCTTTGCGTGGTGCTCTTAAAGCTCGAAATCGTGAATTAGTTGAACTTTTGCTAAGAAATGGTGCACTTCCAGGCGGTAACGGACGCTATAAAGAAGTGCCACTTGCTAAAGCGATAAAAAGAGAGCGTGGCTTAGTAAATATATTGGTCATGTATGGTGCAGATGTGTCTCAGTTGAAAGAAACTGAGCGTGAAAAACTAATTACTTTACTTAAAAAAGATACAGCAATAGATCATGAGACGCTCTCAAAGCTTTTAGGCATGAATACTTTACTTTTTCCGTACATGCCCCATCAAGAGCGAAGAGCGCTCTTAAGTAAGTTATCATCCGAAGTACTTGTTGCTCTTTCCCTTATTTCACCCGCTCATCATGCCTTAGTGCAAGCATATACCCATGGACTTACTGAATTTCACGAACCAGCTTCTACGTCAGTTGTGATTTCTAGAGAAATACTTGCGTGTTACGGAAGAGAAATAAGTCAGTTAGACATAGCTCAAACGCTTAAAAGCTTGTTCTCTCAAGTCACTTCTCTTAAACCAGCACCCGATTTTCTAAGTTATACTGAACAGCGTATTATCGATATTTTAGAGGCTTTCAGGAATGTGACTCATTTAGATTTACAAGGGACTCAAGTTGCAGAAATAAAAGCGTTTAAAATAATCCCTTGTATGCTTACTAGCCTAAAAGCTCTAAGTGTATCAGGTACGCGTTTTATGAGCGATCATCTTATAGCACTTAAGGGGGTTGTGCTTGAAGAGCTTAATGCTTCTCGTTGCTCGAAGCTTTACCCAGCTGCAATAACATATATTAAAGCATTTAAAGAGTTGCGTGTTTTAAACTTAGCACATAATGATATGGATTGGTGGATAGCGCTTAAATATATAAGTGAGTTGCCGGATTTACGAGATTTAGATCTCTCTTATAACAAGTTTGGTACTCCTGAAGATGCTGAATATATTGGCAAGATTACAACGCTTGAGCGCTTGAATTTTGCATGTAATAGGCTTACTAAAGAAATGATTGAAAAATTCAAGCAGCTTAAAAACTTACGCGAGCTTAATGCATCGTATTGTAGTTTGAGTGGTGAAGAGCTTGATGCTCTTAGTAATACCCTACAAAGCTTAACGCATTTGAATATAGCGTATAACCAGCGTACTAAAACCAGTGTTGCAGCAATCAGAAATCTTGGTAAGTTAATAAATCTTGAAGAATTAAATATTGAAGGTGAGGCCTTAGGCTATGAGGGCACGATGGCGCTTCTTGAAGTAATTAAAACAAGCATGCCAAATCTTAAACGCTTGGTGTTAGCAAAAAATAGTATGCTTAAATCCCGCAGCGAGCTTAACACTAATGTAGGGCCAGAAGAGCTCAGCTCTTTATCTGAAATTTCGCGTAAAATAAATTTACTCGAGGCTTTAAAGCAGCTTATGGCGCTTGAAGAACTTGATGTGACTGGTAACGGGTGGGCGACCGATGAGACAAAAACGCTCAAGCAAGTTTTGCCTCAAGTGAAAATTATACATGATAGATTTATCAGTAGATAGAATAATTAGAGACAAATATTAGTGAAAGAGAATATGATTAGCCTATTACTTATATTATTTTTAGGAATAAGTACGCAGAGCGCCCAAGCTTCTGAGATGATTTGGTCTGATTTAGAACCACGAGGATTTGATGCCAAGGTTCTATTGCAGTTGGGAATAGAAGAGGGCAAATTAAATTTTGTTAAAGAAGCAGTTAAGAATGGTATAAAACTAAATGCTCCCAGCGGTGTTGGGCATACTGCTGTAAGTAGCGCAGTAAATTATGGGCAACCACATATAGTTAAATATCTTACAAGACGTATATATGATAAGGACAAAGCGCAGTCTCTTGCCAGAGCTCTTTCAGAGTATAGCTTTAATGCTCCAGAGAATTTGACAGAGAAGAAAAAAAGAGCGCGTTATGCAGCATTAAGAGTGTTAGTGCGGCTGACTAGAAATTATCTTAATACTATGAATTTAACTCAAAAGGGTGGTGCTTTAGTGCCTGCAATAGCAACACAAGATGCACCTGTTGTTGAACTTTTGCTTCGGTATGGTGCATCGCCTGACGTGTCGGGTGATTTTACACCGTTGCAAGATGCCCTGAAAATGGGCAATAGAGACATTGTTAACTTATTAATTTTATACGGCGCAGATGTAAGTCAGCTAAGTGAAGATGAGCATGCACAACTTAGCAAAATTATAAGTTCGCGAGAACGAGAATATGATAATAACTATATGTTCGTGCTTGCTCAAGCTGATAGAGAGTATCGTGGTAACGAGCATGTAACGATTCGAGAAAAATTATCGCAGGATTTAGGTATTAATATATGGGAGTTTCTCTATAAACCCGAAGCAGAAGTACGCGCTGTGTTATCGAAGTTAGGTGTAAGAGAATGGGTTTTGCTTTCTCTTATATCGCCCCGTTATCGCGAGCTTATAGAGAAATATACGCATACGCTTAAAACCTTAGAAAGAAGTATGTGTACAGGGTCAATAGCAGATTGTGACACATTAAACAGTGAGTACGGTATTAAAGAAGTCACAAGAGCTGCTATTATAGAGTTACTTGAGAGTTTGTTTGTTAACGTGAGTAGCTTAGATCTTACCGGCAAATTTATTGAATATAATAAAGAAAAAGATTTTGCTGATACGCTTCAAGCCTTTAAAAGCTGTACCCAATTAATTATTCAGGATACTAATATTAGTAGGCCTCAAGAGCTTAAAATAATAGCTAGTTTATTTAAGAATTTGTGCCAATTAAATGTGTCAAATACGTGTATTGGCAAACGTGCCTGTGATTTTATAGCAACTATAAATTCGTTGCGCTATCTAAATGCTGCTCGTAATCCATGCTTAGATGCTGTTGCTCTTAAGCGATTTGCTCCTTTAGTTAACTTACAAGTTTTAGACGTATCGGAGTGTTGTTTGCGTGGCCAGGAACTTGATGCTATTAGTGAAGTGCTTCCTCAATTAGTACGATTAAATATAGCCAACAATAGAGCAGATTCTATTACGCTTGATAATCTTAAGCGCCTTGGTAATCTCAAGAATCTTGTTGAGTTTAATTGTTCAGATAATAGCTTAGGCTTTGAGGGGATACTTGTGCTTTTAGAGACGCTTAGAAGAAATATGCCTTGTATTAAGTATTTTTGGGGTGTAAATAATAAAATACTTCAATCACGAGCTGAAATATTCTCGCGTCTAGTATTAAGTGAAGCTAAAAGACAACGTGTTGAACTACAAAGAGCTACTCGCGTACTTTTTGCGCTAGCTGACCTGGACACGCTTGAGGTGTCTAATATAAGTGGTAATAGTTTTCTGTATATTGTTATACCTTAAGATTTCATACTATTTATAAAAAAGAGAGAGTTGGCACAAGGCTGAAAATGCTTTAATCTAAGCAAGATTAAAAAATTATGCGGTTATTTTGTCTTAGGTAAAAGTATATGCTTTATATTTTGTTTTTGCTTGCTGGGCTTTTGATAAACTTTAATATATTTTGTTGCGATAAGCCGGGTTTAATTTCCGAAGAACCCCCGTTGCCAACTTTAGCAACACTTTTTGCTTCGCCAACTACTATTTGCTCAGGAGCAGATACCTCTTTAATACTTTATCTAACTATTAGGGACTCAGCGTCGCCGCCATTTATTGTTGATTGGACAGATGGTATAATGCGAGCTAGCGCAGCTGCACCGGCTTCTACTGCAGCTACAGCAATCGATTTAGCTTTACCAAGAGAGCTAGAAAAAGGGATGTCGGATAAAGAAATTGCTTTTTTTAAGAAATTTAAGAGAGGTCTTGGAAACAATACACAGTTTCTATTTGCACGAAATTATGTTCAATATGCTCTTAGCGCTGCGGTAAATAATGGTTATAAGCGTGTCGTAAAAATAATTATGAAGCTTATTTCTCCTGTACGTTTAGATTTAGTAAAAATTTTGATTAACACTCTGGAAGATTATTATAATCCAGAAAGGTCTGAGCCTGAATATGAAGAAGAGCAAGAAAAAATAGCTTCAGCACTCGAGACAGTAGTAAGATACACTCGCGGGCATATTAACGACTCTTGGCAAGGGAAAAGCCCTTTACAAGTAGCTCTTAAGCTTCAAAATAGTGAGCTTGTTCAGCTTTTATTAAGCTATGGTGCAAAGCCCAATGGCTCACGGCGGACGTGTAGGCCATTGTATGAAGCTGCAAAAAAGGGCAATAAAGAATTAATTACGATGCTTATTTTACATGGCGCAGATCCTAATACGCTTGACTACTTTGGTGATACGATACTGAGTAAGTTAAGAAAATCGGGTAAATATCCAGAAATGGTTGATTTATTAGTAAAAGTGGGTGCGCAAGAACGAGTGGTAAATTATAAGAGACTTTCGAAGATAATGGGCTTTGACGTTCTGAGTTTACCAAATAGGTCTTTTAAAGAACAGGCAGAAATACTACTTAAATTAACTGATAGTCATCTTGCTGTGCTTTGTCTTATATCTGGTGAGTACTGTAAATTAGTGAAAGATGTTTTAACTAAGATTAATTCGTTTGATGTATTTAATTTAAGCCTAGAAGGATTTGAAATACTTACTATGCTCCGTGAACAAAGAGAAATGCCATTATCGTGGGAGCTCGATGCTTGTCGCTGTGGTTTGGATATCTCACAGTATGCAGCAATGAGAGAAGAGATAGAAAAATACATGTCCCCTTTGCGACTGGCATTTTTGGTTAAACGTCTGTTAGTATTTACAGATCATATTCTGGCTGAGGGAGAGAGGAGAGCGAGTGTTTAGTGACGGATTATATAGAGTGTGTCTATTGTTTTTTTGTGTTTTTTACCAGTATAAATGCTCAAAATAATAACTTAGAGAAAGAAAAGCCCATGAATATAGAAATAGAACTACGCTATGAAGTATTAGATGAATCGCAGCTGGAAAGCTTTAAAGAGCCACTTAAGTTTTTAAGCACGAAGCGTATCGTCGATGTATATTACGACACCGAAGATGCTGATTTACTAAAACTTGGTATTTATATTCGTGTACGGGATAATAAATCGATAGATTTTAAGTTTAATAAAGCATGCTTGCAAGATATAACACTTGATTTGCAAGCATATTGCGAAGAGCATACGTTTGCGTATCCACTAAGCGAACATGATCTTGAAAGATTTAATAAACTAAGCAGTGAACTTGGATTAAAACCAGTCGAGACTGCTAATTTTAATAATTTTATTGCGATAAACGCTTTAATAGATCACAGAACGGTCGATAAAGAGCGTTCTTCATATAAAGCGGGTAATTTTGTAATCACGATTGATTATGTGAAGAATTTAGGTGCTTTTTTAGAAATTGAGCTTATGGCGGCTAATACTGAAAATATTAGCGAAATTAAAAAGAGCATGGAAGAAATCTTGCTGCCCCTCTCTTTAAAACCATTAAAGACCGGCTACGACTCGATGCTTCTAAGAAAGTATAATTTCCAGCAATACTTGCAGGGTAGGTTTATACTTGATGAAGACAAGAAATTCTTAACTACGCTTGATCTTTAAGTAACTGATCTGTTTTTATTCTCTTTGCCTAAGACAATAATAGAAATTTATATAAGCAAAAGTTTTTTAGTATTTTAAATATGTAAATATGCTTAAACATATTTGTGCTTTTGTGCGAATATGTTTATATGTTTTTATGTAAATATGCGAATGTGCGTGACGTCTGGGGGCTACTCAGGATGAGCGGGGAAGATAACAAATTTGTTACGGCTTTCGCTTTACCAATAATATTGATCTTGTCTACTGCTCGTCCTGAATAGCCGAATGTAATAAAGTATAGTGGAGGGCGAAAAATATTTTATTCTTGTACCGTAAGAACAACTTTTATCCAGTTGTCTTCTCGTTTATCAAAACACTTGTATGCGTCGATAACCTCATTAAATGCTAGTTTTTGAGTGATAAAGGGTAACGGGTTAAAGCTGCCTTCTTGTACCCATTTTAATAACTTTGGTATATACGCGCGATGGTTGCAATTGCCCATACGGAGCGTCAAGTTTTTACCCATCGCTTTACCAATCATAAAAGAACGCATCTGTTCTGGGTATACTCCAATAATAGAAATAATGCCCGCTTTGGCCACTGTTTTAACTGCCCAATCCAGCACTTGTGATGGCGCACTGCCTGGTACCCAATTGCCATCACTCGGGTGAATATTAGGTGCTACGTCTCGCTGCTCTTTTGAAAACTCTCCCTGATGCATTAAGCTCTTAAAGAATGGCATGCTGCAGCAATGGGGATGTTCTGCATCAACACCAACTGCATCGATTATTTTATCAGGGCCCTTTTGGCTAGTAAGTTTTTTAAGCTCTTTTTCGATATTATCTGTATCAAAGTTAAGAGTATAGGTACCCTGTTTTTTGGCCATTTCTAAACGCGAGGGCACACGGTCAATAGCAAAAATAGTTTTTACATTAAGTTTTTTAAGGCAGGCGATAACTAATTGGCCAACGGGGCCACAGCCAAATACTGCGATTCTGTCTTCTGGCTGCGGATCTGCCAATTCCACTGCCATATACGCTGTGGGCAAAATATCAGAGACAAGTATGGCTTCTTCATCAGTGATATTTTCTGGTATTTTAACGAG
>Ga0351964_1018_pt1 | contig 41560 bp, 35 predicted proteins | sample TotcelT113001N15_FD_205807 | JGI IMG/M metagenome (GOLD analysis project Ga0351964, IMG submission 205807) | Enriched cells from coal bed in the Powder River Basin, Montana, United States - Total cells T11 rep3 HSBNCT.T11.300.1.N15 ... | reverse complement strand
CAGCGAGGATTGGATTCCATGCGAAACAGTTCATGGTTTGTATTCCTCCTTTGTTCATTCTCATCTTTTGGTAATCGACAAGAAAAATGGCGGAAAATCTGATGCATTAAATGCAGGAATCAACTTTGCCAAACACCCTTTGTTTTGCTCCATTGATGCTGATAGCATCCTGGAAAAGCAAACCTTACTCAAACTGGTTCAACCTTTTCTCAACTCCGAAGAAACTGTAGCAGTAGGAGGTATTGTAAGGGTAGCTAATGGATGCACCATTCGGGATGGTATTTTAAAGGATGTAGTACTACCCTTATCTCCCTTGATTATTACACAGATTATCGAATATCTTCGAGCTTTCCTGACGAATCGGGTAGGATGGGAAAAAATAAACAGCCTGGTTATTATTTCTGGAGCTATTGGTTTATTTAAGCGTTCCGTAGTCATGGAGCTGGGAGGGTACAAACATACCATCGGCGAAGATATGGAACTTACCCTGCGCATGCACAAACTCCTCAGACAAAAAAGACGAAAGTACCGCATTGACTTTGCTCCAGACGCCGTATGCTGGACTCAGGTCCCCACCAATCTTAAAGGCCTTTCCTCTCAACGCATACGTTGGCAAAGAGGGATGATTGATTCCTTATGGATGCATAAAGACATGCTTTTTAATCCACGCTATGGCACGGTTGGTTTTCTGGCCTTACCCTATTTTTGGTTTTTTGAAATGATGGGTCCCGCCATCGAAGCTTCAGGATATCTTGTTCTTCTCTGGGTCTTTGCCAGTGGAGTAATAGCTGATTTTTTTGTCTTCGTTTTTATCATGGCCTACCTTTTTGGTTTGTTTTTCTCGCTGATTGCTATATTTATTAATGAAATTTCCTACAACTACTACAAAAGATACAAAGAAATCTTGAAACTGATCTTATATGCTATGTTGGATCCTATATGGTATCGTCCCTTTACCGTTTTCTGGCGCATCAAAGCTTTTCTTGGCTACACCAAAGGACGTCGAAGCTGGGGCACGATCAAACGTGAAACCTTCCTGGAATCTCAGCAAAAAGCAAATACTGCCTCTTCCTGAAACAGCAGTGAAAGGATGAAACATTTATGAAACGCAAAGCTTCAAAACTGAAAAATTCATCAGTTTTCCTTGTGATTTTAGCCATACTTTCTCTGGCATTTTTACCTATGCTGATTTGGCATACCCAGGAATCTTCCCTGTTGAATATCTGGATCCTGGACAATACCGTGCCTGACCTGACTTATCGTGAGCATCGTGGTTTAATGTGGACTCTTAATCATTTTAAAGTGACTCCTCTAAACACCAGGTATTTTAGATACGATCGGGATTACTATGGCTTTTTCCCCCGCATAGACAAGACTTACAGCATAAAAGATTTAATATATGCTCCCGATTACCCGGATATGATATATCTGGCAGATTCTTATGGCGTCTATCAACAGGAATTCATGGAAAAAAAACCGCGAGGAGACAGATCGCCCCTGATTTATGGAGGCTTAAGCCCTATTGATATGTTTCGGGTGAGAGAATTTTTAAGAAATGGCACTTTGGTGATTGGTGAGTTCAACACTTTTGCTACCCCAACTTCTCTGGAAATCCGACATCAACTGGAAGAAATTCTTGGAGTTCGCTGGAAAGAATGGATGGGTCGCTATTTTCAGGATCTGAAGCGAGATAAGGAAGTTACCCGGTGGATGGTTCGCAACTACGAAGCTCAATACAAACGACCATGGAACTTTGAAGGCCCAGGTTATGTCCTCACTTCCAACTGGGATGAAATCGTGGTATTGGAAGCTGGCATCGATGTGGGCAATGATGAATGTCGCTTTATAGTCCGCAATGAACATGTCGAAGAGTTTAAGATGGCTAAAGTCATTCCGTATTATTATTGGTTTGACTTTGTTCAACCCATGGAAGGTACCGAAATTATCGCAGATTTTTATTTGGATCTGACTGATAAAGGAAAGGCAAAACTCGCAGCTATCGGCCTAAGCGATGTCTTCCCAGCCATCATGCGTCATCAGCATCAAGATTACCAATCCTACTACCTTTCTGGTGATTTCGCTGATCATACCGCAGTCCCCCGCTGGTGGAATTATTCAGGTTTAAGTAGCGTCAGAAAAACCATGGCTATGCATATCAAAGGAGAAGCCAACGCTTTTTTCTGGAGAGGATACACTCCTTTCATGAAGAAAATACTCACCGATTTACGTAAGGACCCAGGAGTGGAAAAGCGCAAAGCAATTGCAAGAAAAGCAGTATCTTATGTAGATCAGGGTATCAGCCTCATCAGCAAAACCGATCAAAAGACAATTTATCACTATCATCAAAATGAGTGGAAACGACTCTTTTTGAAATCGGTCAATATGGGAATGGCTGAGCCAGGTAAATGGTCGACTGAGTTTCCTTCTGACGAATTCACCTACGAACGTTGGTTTAAAATGATAGCCGATATGAATATCAATGCGGTTCGTGTCTATACCCTAATGGATCCCTCTTTTTATCGCGCGCTATACCTTTACAACATCCATCATCCTGACAAGACGGTCTATCTCCTTCAAGGGATCTGGCCAGAAGAACATCCTAAAAATGACGACTATATTGATCAAACTTACATGGATGATTTTTTAAAAGAAATCCGCTATGGGGTCGATGCTATCCATGGCAAGGCAGATATTCCCCAGCGCAAAGGACGTGCTTGGGGTAGATATGTAGCGGATTGTTCTCCTTATACCCTGGCTTATTTAGTAGGCAGAGAATTCGAACCTCAGGAAGTAGATGCCACCAACCGTAAAAATCCTGGCTGGACTTACGAGGGAAAGTATCTGCAATGCACCCAGGGATCACCTACTGAAGCATGGCTTGCCTGGTCCTGCGATCAAACTATTGCCTATGAGGTATCTAAATATAAGTGGGAGCGACCGGTGTCTTTTGTCAGTTGGCCCACCCTCGATCCTCTGGTTCATGACTCGGAATGGAATGAATTTGGAGACAAAACTAAGGAATGGAATGACTGGATGAGTGTCGATATCAACCATATTGACACTACTGAAGAAATCAAGGGAGGCTTTTTTGGTTCCTATCATGTTTATCCCAACTTTCCTGATTTTATGAACAATGAACTTGCTTTTTATGACTATCATGACCAAGAAGGACGCTTTTTGTATGGAGGCTATCTGAAAGCCTTTATCAATCAGCATACTAAATACCCTGCTTTCGTTGCTGAATTTGGTTTGGCTACTGGTATGGGAAATGCCCATGAAAACCCTGATGGCTACCATCATGGAGCTCAGACCGAAGAAGAGCAGGGAAAAGGTATTGTGCGTATGTTTAAAAATATTCACAACCTGGGTTATATTGGTGGAGCTATTTTCGAATGGATGGATGAGTGGGCCAAAAAAACCTGGAGCACCGAACCCTTTATGATCCCCTTTGAACGTCATGTTTTTTGGCATAATGCTATCTGCCCCGAACAGAATTACGGTATCTTGGCTAATGAGTCCATTGAGCCCGAAGAGGCTGAAGTAATTATCGAACAAGACGAACTCATAGAAAAAATGAGTCTGAAATCAGATGTATCCTACTTGTATATTGAATTGGATTTCAAAAACCCTCCTGACCTTAGCCAGCAGGAGCTTATCATTGGCATTGATACCTATCACCGCGATCGAGGAGAGTTTCGCTATCATCCCAGTCTGCCCTTACGAGCACCCTCAGGCATGGAGTTTAAACTCAGCTTCACGCAAGGAGAAGCCAATCTTTTAGTGACCCCCCCTTATAACACTGGATACATGAAATTTCAGACTAAAACTGGTGAAAGTGGCATTTTTGAAAAACTGAATCCTATCATCAATAAAGCCAGAAATCGAAAAGATGGGAGCTTTATTCCTGAGATCAGAGAAAATGCCAGCCTGTTATACGAGGGAGGCTTTGAAGAAAGCTTGTACCACTATCACTGGACCAACAACAAAAAAACTTTGCGCATTCGTTTGCCCTGGGGTCGTCTTAATTTTACCGATCCTTCTAGTTATCGCGTTCTGGATGATCCCCGTGTAATGAATTGGTACCTTTTGAGAGATGAATACCGTACTGCACTCACTGATGGTGTATTGCTGACTGCCCTCCTGCTCCATCCAAACAAGCAGGAAGTGTTAAGCTTTATGCCACGTTCCAAAGATATGCAAAGCCCCTATTTATGGAAAAAATGGGAGGAACCAAAATACAAGGAACGTCTCAAAAATAGTTACCCTATACTGAAGGAATTTCTTGCTTCTTCCTATTTGGATTAAACCCTTTTCCCAACAGAATGCCCCCTAAAACCAAGATAAGTCCGAGAAGGGAATAGGCCTGGATCAGCTCTCCAAGAAATAGGGAGATCCATACCATGGATAAAACTGGGGAAAGGTATATCCAATGAATGGTTTGCGATGTTTGAGTAGAACGCTTTAAAGCCAGAAGCCACCAAAAAAAAGGAAGACTCATCTCAAAAACTCCCAGATAAAGGCTTCCTGTAAGTCCCTTGATATCAAAACTCAATGGAAGCGGAAATAGCATGAGATTAAAGACTAATACAAACAAGCTGGCACTGGCAAATTGCACAAATAAAGCAGGCAAGGGTACCGTTTCCTCTTTCATGTTGATGACCCAGTAAATTGCCCAAACCCCTGCACTGATTAGCGCTAAAGCATTACCTATATTTAAAGAGGGCAATAAAAAGCTTGCCTTGGATACGACCACATAGACTCCAAACAAGCTGATTAGCATTCCCAGTAGCGATTTCCAGTGAAGTGCTTTTCGGAAGAAGACAGAGGACAAAAGAGCCAACAAAATACCCCAGGTATAATTAAGCACCAAGGCTTCCTGGGCAGGGGACAAACGATAAGCTTCAAAGAGTAAAAAGTAGTATAAAAATGGATTGAGAAAACCGAGTAAAAGATATTTCCAGCGTAGGGTCTGCCGTACCGAGCAGGAAGGATGAAACAAGAGCAAGATAAAAAGCACAAGCGCAGAAGTCAGCGAGGAAAAAAACAACATCCAGGAGCTATTAATGTATTGTAAGGTCCATTTACAGGCGGAGGCGACCGAAGACCAGGAAAGAATGGAAAGCATAATCCAAATCCATGGCCCAGCAGGCTTGGAGTTTGTGGAATTTTTATTCATGATCTTTCAGCACTAATTTCACCCTATGATTTACCATAAACAAGGATAAAACAATTAAGGACCCTCCCAACCATTGAGCAGGATAGAGGGGTTCGTGAAGAATAAGTACACTTCCAACAACTCCCACCACGGGGATCAGATTTACATATACGGAAACTATGGTAATGCCTAAAATCTTTAGAGCAAAATTGTATAAATAATACGCCAGAACCGAACATAAAACAGCTAGATAAAATAGATGAACCCAAGCCATACCCGAAACGGGAACCCAGGCTGGAAACTCTAAAAAAGCAAAAGGCAAGAGAAAGAAGAATCCATAAAAACCCTGCATGGTAGTGATATAAAAGCTGGAGTATCGCTGGTGAAGAGCTTTGCTCAAGACCGAATAGGCTACCCAGCAAAAGCATGCTCCCAGCATAAGTAGGTTGCCAAGCAAAGGGTGGCTTGCCGTATGGAAGGGCTCCAGTGATACTGAAAAAATAGCATAGACCCCAAGGATAGATAATGCAATCCCAAGGAGTTGAATCGTATGACTGCGATGATTAAAAAAAATCTTATCTGCTAGAAAAGAAAATACCGGCACCATGGCAATAATGATAGAGGCGCTGGATGCAGTAGTGAGAGATATACCCTTGGCCTCAAAAAGAAAATAGGCAGTTATTCCGATAGCGCCACTCCATAGAAATAACATCTTATCTTTTCTGGGAAGTTTTTGCTTTTGATATCGTGGCTTAAAAACGAAAATTAGGGCTAAAATCAAAACTACTATCAAATAGCGAAGGGTGATCATCGTATAAGGGGGTAAGCCCGAATTCATAACTATTTTCATGCTGACAAAAGACAAACCCCATAGGATAACTGCCAGGAGTATTGCCAGGCTAGCCCAAATTTTGCTATGCTTCAATCGTTGTCTCGTATCCTGCTTCGCTTAAGCTATTTACTATTTCATTGATTTTGTCTGTGTTGAGAGTAATACTTTTCGCTTCTAGAGAAATGGTAAAATCCTTAATATGGGCATCCTCGAGAAGCTTGGTGATCGTCTTTACACAATGCATACAATGCATGTCGGGAACTGAGAGTCGATAAGTTTTCATGAGTCTTGTCTCCTTTTACTTAAAGTCGGAATACGGAGAGAATTTATTATGACCGTAATTGAGCTCAAGGCCATTGCCATTTCAGCAATAGCGGGATGCAACCAGCCCAACATAGCTGCAGGGATGGCAATAAGGTTGTACAAAAAAGCCCAAAACAGATTTTGGCGAATCACCGAAAAAGTACTTCGGGAAATCATCATCATATCACGAATCCCGGAAATCCCTTCCTTCATCAAAATGATGTCTGCATTGTCGATGGCAAGGTCGGTACCCGAACCCACTGCAATTCCAATATCAGCACCCTTCAAAGCAGCAGCATCATTCATTCCATCGCCCACCATCATCACTTTCATGCCCATAGCCTGGTATTTTCTTACAATATCCAGCTTGTCTGAGGGTAAAACCTGAGCATATACTTTATCAATCCCTGTCTTGCCAGCAACAAGCTCTGCAGTGGCTTGATGATCACCACTTACCATTACGGGAAGGATCTTGTGATTTTTCATCCATATGATAATGGACTCCGCATCTTCTCTTATGGGGTCTTCAAGCGCTAGATAGCCGATGACTTCTTCGTTTTTCAGGCACTCTACCACTGATTGCCCACTTTGGTAGTAAGTTTCATATTGTTTTGGATCCCTTGCTTTTCCAGCAAAGTATCGGTCATTTCGATAGTTTGCCTGGATCCCTGAACCTGCAATTTCTTGTAAATCATTCAATTCTATTTTTTCCTGGCTGATTTGACTTACTGCCTTAGCCAGGGGATGATGTGATTGACGCTCCATCGAAGCAATGATGGGGATTTCGCTAGCAGGGAGAGAAATCTCGACCACACGAGGAGCTCCAAGGGTAAGAGTGCCCGTTTTATCAAGTAAAATTACGTCCATCCGGGTGGAAGTTTGAATTGCTTCGCCGTTGCGAATCATGATACCTTTTTTTGCTGATAGGCCGGTCCCGCTGATCAGTGCCATAGGAGTAGCAAGACCAAGCGCACAGGGGCAAGCGATCACCAAGGTAGCCACAAAGGAAAAAAGCGCAAACGAGAAAGCATTGTCGGTCTTGAGAATCCAGGGCAAAAAGGAGCGCGAAGCAGTGTAAAATGACTGCATACGATCAAAATAGATAAGCCAGAAAGCTCCGCTGATCAGCGCAAGCAACAAAACCACAGGAACAAACCAGGTAGTCAGCTTATCCGCCAAAGCCTGAATGGGAACTTTTGTACCCTGGGCTTCCTGAATCAGTCTTATCATTTGGGCTAAAAAGGTGTTTTCACCGGTACGTGTCACTTTAAAAGTCAGTACCCCCGTTAGATTTACTGAAGCTCCAGTAAGTATATCTCCTGGATGTTTTTCAGTTGGGATTGGCTCTCCACTGATCATAGACTCATCGACAGCGCTATGACCTTCAACAATCTGTCCATCCAAAGCAATACGTTCCCCAGGAAAGACTTTTAAGAGCCATCCTTCTTTAATGGCTTCGATAGGTAGCATTAAATCGCCCTCAGGAGAAATCCACCTGGCAGTACTGGATTTCATTTGGAGCAAAGCTTTGATTTCTCGCGCTGCTCTGTCTCTCAGCCAGGATTCGATGGCTCTTCCGCTAAGATGCAGTGCCATGATCATTGCTCCAATGGCTCCAAAGGATAGGATATCGATGGGTATAAGTCCCCAAATACTCCCAAAATGTAAAACAGCAGTAAGCCAGGAGGTCAGAGAGCCAAGAGAAATAAGCGTATCCATATTGGTATGTCCGTGGGAAATAGCTATCCAAGCTCCCTTGAGGGTTTTACGGCCTGCGATAAAGATGACTATCGTAGAAGCAAAAAGCTCAAAGTTGAGATAGGCCATAGATGATCCATGATGAGAAGAAGTCATGTGAATTATCATCCATATGGTCAGGGGAACTGTAAAGACAAGGGCAAGGATTAGGTTGTAGCGGTTTTGAAGCCAGCGCTTCCTGTCGCTTTCACGGTTCATGTCTCGAGAAATATCATAACCCGATTTTTGTACCGTTTTCCGCAGGCTTTCCCAGTTGGTTTTTTCAGTGCTTAATACATAGCCTGTTTCCGTAGCAAGATTGATAGTAGCAAAACGAACTCCAGGAACTCTTGCCAAAACTTTCTCAACTCGATTGGCACAGGATATACAAGTCATACCCAACACTTTGAAAGTCCATTTTACTTCGTTTGCTTTGTTTATGGTTTCCATCGGAATTGAAGATCAAAAGTCGGTCGGTCTTGAATAGTTTGCCACAAATTTAAGTCTGAAAAAGGCATTCTACTTTCCAGCCAGGACCAGAAACTGGTCTTACTTTTATGTCTAAGCCATTGTATATCCTCGGTCCAATTCATGTCGGTTTTTATTTGAGACTCAAACTCGTACCAACTCATGGCTCCGTCGATTAGGCCATTTTTCTGAGCTTGGGATCCTGTAAATATTTGCCCCTGAGTTAGGTCTCGGAGCTTTTGCTGGGGAATATTGCGATGTTTTAAAACGGTTTGGAAAAAGAGTTCAAATTGCTCATCCACCAGGTTTTGCAGTAATAATTGAACCTCCGGGTTTAGGGTTTGACCAGGAGAACCCATATCCTTGAATTTTCCGCTTTTAAGATTTTGCTCTTTGATGCCAATTTTTGCCAGGAGCTCTTCGTAATTGATCAGCTGCAAAATGACTCCAATACTTCCAGTGATGGTACTGGGCATAGCGAATATTTTGTCAGCAGGACAAGCAATATAATATCCCCCCGAAGCAGCCACATCTCTCATCCATACATAGACCTTTTTTCCACTTTTCTGCTTGAAATGTACTAAATGTTCGTATATCTCCTGGGTTGGAGCTACCGATCCGCCAGGGCTGCTGATAGACAAGACCAAGAGGGAGGAAGAATCGTTTTCAGCTTTATTCAGCAAGTCTTTAACAGCGCTTGGAGTAATACTGGCACCAGACCCAAAGCCTCCCAGGGGTTCACTCATGATCACTCCGCTAAGCTCAATAAGAGAGACTGCCTGGGGTAGAGGTTTACCTGGAGCAGACGAAGGGGCGATGGATTTGCAGGACCATGTCGTTGCAAGCAAAACAATAGAAATCATCAGTATCGGTATCACAGTCCAGCTCCAGTGCTGGGGTTTTTTTGCCCAATCTTTTGCCATACTTATAGCTCCTTTCTCATTTCTGGTATTATTTTACTCCGATTCTTTGACTAATGAAGATTGAGGGCTTTTTCAATCGCCTTCATGGCTCCTTGTTCTCGTTCTTTGGCTTTTTGGAGCAGGCTTTTGATTTCCTGGCGTTGGTCGTGCTTTGGTGCTTCTCTCTCCTGCTGATCCGCAATGAATGGCCAAATTTGGTGCATTTGATCAAAGTATTCTGCTACTTGTTGATATAGAAGCACAGCTTCCTCAATGCCAGGAAACTCTTTTGTTGATACATTTACCCATTCCAGAAAACGATGAAGCGTTTGTCGGGATTCATGATAGACTGCCAGCAGATAAGCAAGTCCAAACCCACTTATCTTGGGTAGGTCCATAGCCTGAATCAACAAATCATAGGCTTTTTTCCCGCTGGCATATTGAGGATGAATATGGCTTTCTTTTTTCCACTCAGAAAGACCAAAACGCAAACTGGAGGCTATCGCTTTTTCAAGATGGAAGCTTAGCTGATCCAGCACATAATGACAATACAAGATTGGAACTTCCCCGAGACCTAAATTTTCATACAGTAAAGGGTCGGGATGGGGGTCATTAACAGCTTCGGTTAAGAAAATTCCCTGGGTATCATCGTATCCTTTGATAACACCAAACTCCAGACAGGGACTTGGCGCCCATACCAAGACACCTCGATTTTGATCTATGCTTTTTTTTATCTTTTTTTCACATTCTTTTTGCATGAGTTTGAAGGTGTTTAGGCTGGGGCTAAAAAACATCTCATCTGAAGAGGTAAAAATACCTAAACGATCCATCGCACAGTAATGCTCGTTGGTCCAATGATATACTGTTACAGAGCTGGGGCAACAGCTTTCATGGACGATGAAATGCCATGCCATACCTGAGAGACCATAAAATTTCCAAAACTCTTCTGTCCACAAGCCTGCAGAGCTAAGAATTCCGTGCATAGACCCTGCATAGGAACACCACGAAGAAGTGATTTTTAACTCACTTAAGTTTGTTTTCAGCATTTATGACCTCCTACTTTTGACGTGCGAGTTTACCTGTTTTTTTCGGTAAAACGCTTTAAAAATCGATTATACTGCTCTTTGAGCCAAGGGGGGGGAGAGAATATTGAAGGGCTCCATGAGAGAAATCAGATTCGAAAAAAGCTGGGCTGAGGATTCAAAATGAAGCTCAAAAGTGTGGTCTGAGAGAGCTTTGGATTGGAAAGCCGAACTTAAAGGTATGCTTATAGCTTTGTCCCACTGAATAGTGGCATGATATGGAGCGCAAAATCTTCGTGAGGAGATCTCTTTGAAACGTTTTTTATTGAAGTCGGGAGCCAGGGTGAATGTTTCGCTCAAGCAACGAATTTTACGGATACGATCCAGCCTGAACATGCGAGTGTCTTTCCTGCTTTCGCAAAAAGCAATTAAATAGAGGTGGCCAAAAGACTGAAGCCATTGATAGGGGTGAATAATACGTGTAGTGATATCATTGCTACTGCTGAAGTATTTCATCTGTACTTTGGCTTTTTCCTTGGTGGCACGATCGAGCAGATGATACTTTTTTACTATGGAAGGATTAGCTGGAAGTTCAGGTAAAGGCCAGGCCGAAACTGTTTCATTATCCAGATCACCGGATAGCTTTTGCAACAACTGAGCCAAACGGATAGCTTGATCTGATTCGCTCAGACGATATTGCCCAGCTAAGTAGGAAAGTACGCTACGATCTTCTTTGCTGATAAACAAGGAGGGGAGTGAAAAGGCGTCTTCCTGGTAAAAGTATCCCTGATGCTCGTGGCAATATTCCAGGGGGGCATCCAGCGAATATCGAAGGTATTCAATGTCACGGGAAGCTTGTCGAATAGAAATTTCAAACTGCTCTGCTATCGTTTTGCAGTTAGGATAGGCCCTGCTTCTTATTTGCTGATCAATCCACCTTATTCGGTGAATATTACTCATATTATACCTCCGCTATAATGTTAAGCCTAAACTACTCCAGGTCAATACTACTCCAGGTCAACCTGTCGCACTTGTCGCAAAGTCTACGTCCCCGTGCGACATAATGTCGCACAGGGATGTCGCACGGGGACGTAGACTTTGCGACATATTATTATACATTTGGTAGCATGCACCAAGAACTGAAAAAAATAAAACCTTAATTAAACTCTAAAATCCGTGGATGATACAATAATCATTTTAAAAGCCACTTAAACTAAATCCTGAGCAACAAAAAGTATGTCACCATACAAAAAAAATCAAAGAAGTATTTACAACAAATAAGAACCGTTCCCGCTTGTTCTTGTTTTTGGATTTGTCAGAAATAGAAATTAAGCTACAATTTTGGCAATGGATGATATAAAGCTAAGTGCTTTGCTCAAGAATCCCGCATCAAAAGGTGGATATCGAATTCATCCCAGGGACTTGCATCACTTTGTACAAGTACCGTGGAAGATTCCGGCGTATTATGATTCCTGCAGTAAAAAAGTCTTCCCCCTTTATTTGCAAGAGTTGTCAGACTTAAACCCCGATCCTTCAGGGATAAAGAAATTTTTCCCAGGATCCCATCCCTTCTTTAGACACCTAAGCTTTTTACAATATTTTCTAGCATGGAAAAACCATCAACTTGCAGGACGAGTCGCAGTATATATCGATGAAAACTATCATGAAAGCGAAGTTAAGGGATCTATTGGATGGATCGGGCTTTTTGAATGTATTGAATGTAAAGAAACTGCTGAGAAACTTATCGGTGAAGCTATAAAGACACTCAAACAACAAGGAGTGACTAAAATCATCGGACCTGCCAGGTTTAACGCCAATGGCGAAATTGGTTTACTGATTGATGGTTTTCAGCATCATCCCATGTTTATGGAGCCTTATCACCCCCCTTATTATCAAAAGTACTTTGAAGCCTTTGGTCAAAAAGAAAACGATTGGTATGCTTTTTTAGTTAAAACCTCTTCTATGAAAGCTTTCATTGAGCGCATCAATTCCCTGGGCAGTAAAGGCAAATCCTTGAGACATAAAATAGCAGCTCAGGGTATACAAATTCGCAGTCTAAGTCGTCAGCATTTTTCAAAAGATGTTATGGCCATAAAGCACTTATACAATCAAGCCTGGGATACCGATCGCCACCCTCAATTTGAGTATTTCGATGATGCAGAGTTTAATTACATTGCCCAGGGTCTTAAAATGATGGCTTTGTATGAATGGGTCTTACTGGCTGAAAAACAGCTTTCTACCGAAAAGGAAATAGTAGCTTGCTCGGTGATGATTCCAGACTTGAATGAAGTAATTGAAGAATGGGATCAAGACCATAAAACATGGATGACTTCCTCAGCTCGAATCCCCATATGGAAGTGGCTATGGAGAGACGTGATGATCTTCCGTCGCCTAAAAAAACGCTTGAAAGTGAAAGTTTTTAACAATGCTCGAATCTTTATTCTGGGCTCACTTAGCAAAAAAAATGGACTGGATGCATTGTTGTATCTGGAATCCTATGAGCTGGCTAAAATATATGGGCTTGAAACAGGCTCAGGATCGCAGATAGCAGATATCAACCTCGAGATGATCAATCCTATGAAACGTATGGCTGATATTACTTTTACTTGGAGAGTTTATCGTTTTAGCTTATAATATAGAATATAGCAAAGAGGCAATGTGTCATCACGACACTTTGTATATAAACTTAAGGAGGTGGCTTTGTGGGATTATTTTCAAGAGAAGATTTGCAAGCCTTGTCACGTTCTTCAGGAGCTTATCACGTTTCTATCTTTATGCCCACACATTCCGTTGGAGTCGAAACTGAGCAAGATCCAATACGCTTCAAAAATCTTATTCGTCAAGCAGAAGAGGAGCTTATTCTTGAAGGAGCCAGGACCCCGGAAGTTAAATCTATTATGGATCCTGCCTATCAACTCCTTTCCAATCATTTTTTCTGGAAACACCAGCACAAAGGTTTGGCTGTTTTTATAGGTCCCACTGCTATGAGCTATTATCGCACTACCCATGCATTTAGAGAAATTGCCATCGTGACTCACCGGTTTCACCTCAAACCTATGCTCCCTTTACTTAGTCGTGAAGAGCAGTTTTACATTCTTGCTCTAAGTCCCGACCAGGTCAGGTTTTTTCAATGCAATCGAGATCAGATATCACAGCTCGAAGTAGAAGGTATGCCCAGGAACATGGCTGAAGTATTAGGCGATAAAGACTCAGAGACCCATTTAAGTCATCATTTAATAGGCACTGGAAGCAAAGGCAATCAAACCTCAGTTATGCATGGAGGCGGAGAGGCAAGCGATCAGGAAAAAGAAAACCTTAAAAAGTATTTCCGTTTGGTGGATTATCATATCAGCAAGTTTTTGCGAGATGTCCACGATCCCTTGCTTATAGCTACCGTCGATGGCAATTTTCCTCTTTACAAAGAGCTCAACTCCTATCCTGCTCTTTTTGAAGAAAATATCTCTGGCAGTCCCGATGAGCTTGAAGCAATAGATCTTCTCGAAAAAGGTTTTCCTCTTGTTCGTCCCCATTTTAAAAAAGAGCGCACAGAAGCGGAAGGACGCTATCACCAATTCAATGGTACCGGTAAAACTTCTTCCCAACTGGAAGAAGTCGTATTAGCTGCCAAAAACGGACAGATTGACACCCTTTTTGTTGCTAGAGAAATCGAACGTTGGGGCACCATAGACGAAAATATAGAAAAAGTAAAAGTACATGATCAATTTGAAGCTGGCGATGAGGATTTGTTGAGTTATGCCAGCATCCAGACCCTGATCAACAAGGGTAGCGTTTTTTCAGTCAAACCAGAATTTATGCCCGACAAGAGCAGCGTTGCAGCAATTTTTAGATACTAAGCCTTAACTAGTTATAAAAGCACCAGAGATGCTTGTACCATAAAGTGTCTCTGGTACTTGGTAGTATGCTTTAGTTAGGACAAATACTGCTGAGGGTCAAATTTGAAAACCCCACCTTCAGGAGCTGGCTCTGCTGGTTCATCATTTCTGCTGAAAGCTGCAATCGCCCGAGTGATAACATCGGCTACAGCATTTCGCATAGGGGGTATTCCAAAACTTAGAATGACAATTACAACCGAAATAAGCAGGATGTACTCTAATTGCGTTTGCCCATTTTCATCGCCAATATGCTTCATTAGAAACCCCTTTTGATTTAATTAACGAGTATTATACCAAAAACAAATTTATTCTATACATTTTTCCAGTGCTTGTTTTAAATCATTCACCAAGGTATCCAAACTTTCCAAACCAACATGTATCCTTATCAAATTGGGATGAATGCCCAATTTCTCCCGCATATCCTGCTCCATGCCTCTACCAATAGGGATAACAAGACTTTCAAAGCCACCCCAACTGCATGCGAGTTGAAAAACACCAAGCTGCTGAATAAAGATATCTACCCTGTCTGCGCTTCCCTTCAAAACAAAACTCATCAAACCACTATAACCCGACATCTGTCTTTTACCAAGCTCATACTGTGGATGCGAACTCAAGCCTGGATACAATACACAATCAACAGTAGGCTGTTGCTCCAGAAATTCTGCAATTTTAAGAGCATTTTGTTGATGTTGCTGTAATCGGATAGGGAGTGTTCTTAAGCCTCGAATTAATAGCCAAGCTTGGTGAGGATCCATCACCGAACCAAATAACGCCCTTTCACGGAGCTGAATGCTATCAAGATGCTTTTTGGAACCAAGTAAAACTCCAGCCACAATATCACTATGCCCTCCGAGATATTTGGAGGCAGTATGAGCCACCAGATCGATCCCTAAGTTTATCGGATTTTGGTATAAAGGAGTAGCCCAGGTATTATCTATCATAGTAAAAATATTGTTTCTAGTAGCGATTTTAGCAACTTCGGTTAAATCCTGCATATGCATGGTAAAACTACTGGGACTTTCAAGATAGATCAAGTACGTATTTGGCTGTAAGGCACTCTCAAAATCACCAGGACAAACTCCCTTGACAAAGCTAACCGAGATATTGAATTTGTGTAGGTATTGCTCTAAAAACTCTCGCGTAGGTCCATAGACATTTTCAACGCAAACGATATGATCTCCACTGCTTACAAAGGACATTATCCCAGAGCTGATTGCTGCCATACCGGAGCTAAAAACCAAGCCAGCTTCAGCGTTTTCAAGCTCTGCCAGCTTTTTTTCAGCTACTTGCAAAGTAGGATTGCTCATTCGGGTATATACAAAATTCTCGGGATCAAAGGGATGCTTCTTGTCCTGAACAAATAGGGAATTCTGAAAAATCGGAGGTACCATGGCTCCATGATAACTGGTATAGTCTTCGCCTCCATGGGTGCAAATATCTTCAGGATGTTGTTTTTCTTTCATGCTTCACCTTTTTTTTCTATATATGTTTTGATTATACTGGTTCTAATGGAAATAAAAATAGGAAGTATGTATGATTGAATTATTGGTGATAGCAATCAGTTTGGGCTTGGATGCTTTTTCAATAGCTTTTGCGCATGGTTTGTGTGATAAAGACTTCGATAAGCACGCCATGAGAAGACTTTCCTTCGCCTTTGGAAGTTTTCAGTTCTTTATGCCTTTGCTTGGTTTTTATCTTGGAAGATTTATCGCTCCCTGGTTGAAACATGCTGATATCTGGGTTGTAGCAGGCATTCTGGCAATCATCGGGATACATATGATTATAGAAGCTATAAAAAGTAGTGAGTATGAAGCAAACTCCAAGCTATCCAAAGGTTGGAAACTACTCGGAATATCTGTTGCCACCAGTCTGGATGCCTGGGCAGTTGGATTCTCTTTTGCACTTTTAAAGCGAAGCATTTGGATACCATCACTTATCATCGGAATCACTGCCAGTTTTATGACTATTGCAGGCATCTGGCTTGGAAGATCTTCGCAAAAACTTAATATTCGCAAACCAGGCATCTGGGGAGGAATTGCATTATTGGGCATTGCTATAAAAATGATTCTCGAGCGTTTGCTGATTTAGTCAGCTTATGCTTGACAAAAACGTAAATCACTCTTTAATTAAGCATTGGAGAGTGCAATGAAAAAGAGAATAAGCAACCTTCTAAACAGGATTCGACACAAAGATATTCGAGCTACCCTGGAGCTTGGAGCTATTAAGGATCCTGCCGCTATCAGTCCGATGATCGAAGCTTTGGGAGATGAAAATGAGTGGGTACGTAACTATATTTCCCTAAGCCTTCACTCCATGAATAATCCTGCAGTTACTGAATTGCTTGTCCACGAACTAAAAAGCAACAAAATCCCTCGTAAGCTCCATGCCCTCGATATTCTTGGTATGATAGGGGATCCTATGTGTATTGACTGCATAAAAAGCCTGACCATCGATTCTCAGCCTGAAGTCAGTCGCAAAGCTGAGAGGGTTTTGCGTAAGATGCAAAGCAAGCTAAAAGCGTAATCCTGTATTATTTGTTAAGTTCTTCGACACTTGCTTCCAAAAGCTCTGAACCCATTCTTAATTCCTGGTTGCATGCTTCCATCAAACTTGTATCAAGGTTTTCCAAAGCTTTGGGGTAATTTTCAAGTACAAATCGAAAACTTTCCAAAGCTTTTAGATAGTGAATATTGGCATCTTGATACTCAACAGGACAGATTTTGCCAAACTCATCGCTAAGCATACGTTGGATACGAGTAAGCTGGACGTTGAGCTGAAAAGTCCAGCTGTTATCCTGTGGATTTGGGTCTTTCATAAGATTGTTTAATACGTAAAAAGCATCATCCATAAGAAGCTTTTGAGATGTTACTCCAGAAAAATACAAGACTTTTTGATCGTTGATAATGGATGAATCGATTACCTTGTCGACAGGTTTTGTCTCAATTTGCTTTTGAGAATTACATGCACCAAAATTGATCAGAATAGCAAAAGTAAGAAGAATCGAAAAACAACGGTAAAGCTTGCTCGTTTTCATTCTTTTTCCTCCTCGTAAATTAATATTGCATATTTTACCAAGATGCTAACTATTGTACTGTAAATGGAATAAATACAAAAGCAATAGGAAGTTATTTATGGCATATTCCAGGTATCCCACTGAAACATAGACAGCATTGGCAAATATGCTGTAAAAACTATCCATAGGACTACCATGCCAATCGTCAGAAAAAGTGCTGGTTCTGCAAGTTTTACCCATTGATCGTAGCTTGCGTTTAGTTCACTTTGAAGAGCATCGGAAATAAACTGAGCATTCTGAGCCATGCGATTACTTTCTTCTCCAGTCTTGAGCAAAGAATAAAAGTACTCACTGCTAATCATAAAGCGTTGCAAAGACCCTGATAGCGATTGGCCCTGACGCAAAGGCTCGATGGTCAATGAAATTTCTTCAGAAAGACGTACATTGTTTAAGGTTTCGCAAGCTATGGTCAGTGCAGTATCTGTGGCTACCTGATTGTTTAGCATCAAGGAAAAAGTACTGAAAAATTTCCAAAGCTCTTTTTTTCTTGTCCAGTCACCAATTATTGGCAATTTTAACCACAAGGTGTGAAAAAAATACTTAAATCGCTGCCTCAGATATACCATAAAAGCTCCAAGCATGAGCAGAGCGAAAAGCAAGTAATAACGATTGGATGAAATCCATTGAGTGCTAGCTATCAGTTGACGTGTATTTTTTGGTAAGTCCATGTCAATGCTTGAGGCAATCTCCTGAATCAACGGCACAATAAAGCTCAACAGACTGATACCAAGGACAATGGATATGCCAAGTATCAGCAAAGGGTAGGCAGAAGTGCTCTTTAGTCTTTGCTCTAGGGTATTTTTCCTTTCCAAGTGATGATAAAGGTTTTGAAAGGCATTGGTCAAGGTACTACTTTGTTCGCCTGCAGAAATTGAAACCAGAAAAAAAGGCTCAATCCTGGGGCATAATCTTTGTAAGGCTTCTTTTAGAGAATAACCTTTTTCAGTTTCTTTTCTCAGATCCTGGGAGAGTTGTTTCACTTTCTTCCTGGTACGGCTTTTGGATATAATGTCCAAAACATCCTGCAGTAGAAAGTTTTGCTGTAGCAACATACTCGCCTGGAAAGAAAAAATCGTCCATTCTTTGCGATTCAACTTCATGAAGCAAGGTTCATATACACTTCATGGATGGTGGTAATGCCTCGTTTGACCAACTCCAAGCCATACTGTTTAAGAGATACCTGCCGATCTTTCTCAAGCAAAGCGTTTAACTCCCGATGACGATGTTTCTCGGCAATCACTCGCTTGGTCTCGGAGCTCAATTGAACGATCTCAAATATGCCAGTACGATAGCGATAACCGCTATAATAACAGAATTCGCACCCCCGTCCCTGCCTCATCTCACTTAAACCTGACCATTGTTGAAAATAGGGATCCAGTTTTATGGTTTCACAGCAATAGGGACAAACTTTTCTGACCAGGCGTTGTGAAATCAAAACATCTGCTGAAGATGCTACCAGGTAGGGGTCGACTCCCATATCAATCAGACGAAGTATAATACTCTCTCCATCTTTAGCGTGGATCGTAGATAGAACAAAGTGCCCTGTAAGGGAAGCCTCGCAAGTCAATTTGGCCGTTTCAGGATCACGGATTTCCCCTAAAAGTATTACATCAGGATCCTGACGTAAAACACGCTTTAAAAGTTGGGAATAACTAAGCCCCAAAGATTCAGTCACAGGGAGCTGGTTGATACCTTCGTCAAAAATCTCCACTGGATCCTCGATGGATATCACATGAAGTTTTTTTTTGTCGATATGATGCATAAACACATGCAAGGTGGAAGATTTACCTGATCCGGTAGGTCCGCTTACCAATATGGAACCGGTTTTACGAGCTAGCTTTTCAATCATGAACTTTTCAAGATGCGGAGGAAAACCAATATCTTGCAAACTCATGAATTCTTTTCCTGAGGGAAGAATACGCATAGCTAGCTTTTCACCAAAACAGGTGGCAATAATGGAAATTCTTACATCCAGATGTTGTTGATCGATATCATGAGAAAAGCCACCTTCCTGGGGAAGACGCTTTTCTGCAATGTTAAGTTTGGAGCGAATCTTGATATGATTTAGCACCCTTTGATATAGCGAAACAGAGAGCTGATAAATTGGATACAACAAACCATCCATGCGTATTCTGACTATAATGGATTCCCGATGTGGATCAAAATGAATATCTGTGGCTTTTTTTAGAATTGCTTCTTCAAGAAGACGATTGACAAGCTCTTCAGGATTTTTGGATTGACTTGCAATCTGGTTAATGCAAAGATCTTCCCCCAGAAGCCCAATAAGACTTTGTTCTGTAGCTTCATCCAATGATTCTGAAACGCGTAAAATCGGACGCTTACTCTTGCCCTCAATGTAGAAAGATTCAACGGAGATTTTTTTAACTAGCTCTTCAGGAATAAGTTTTTTTATTAGGGGTTGTTCGTCCATGATGCCATGACTTTCTTTTCAAAATAACGCATACCTCTCGTCCACAACATTTCATGACGGAGATCTATCGGACGTACATAGATGGTTTTGGTACCGAGAATTTTCCCGCCCAAAACATCTGTGAAAAGTTGATCGCCAATAACACAAACTTCATTGGATGAGAGCTGAAGTTTTTTTAGGGCTTTTTTGAAATAATACGACCAGGGTTTGATGGTCCATGCGATGTACGGAAGTTCAAGTGAGTTTGATGCTCTGTGAATTCTTGAAGGGATATTGTTGGAAAGAAGCACTATACTCACCTGTTCTTTCAAGATTCCAACCCATTCTTGCACAGCTTGTTCAGGCTCGGAAGCTATTCTGGAAAGAAGGGTATTGTCCACATCCATGATCACCCCTTTAATTTTCCATTGAGTCATGAGTGTGAGAGGAATCTGATCGATCTGATCGACCGTCAGATCGGGTTTAAGCCATTGACTAAGGGCTTTCCACATGAACTATCTCCAGATTGCCTATCATTTGGGATAACTGAAGAAACAGAGCATTCAATTCGGGGAGACGATCGGAAGTAGTTAAAACTTGCAAGCTCCCTGGAAATTCCGGTTTTAAGCTTGAAGTAACCAAACCCAAGCCATCCATCGATTCAATCATATGCTGCACAAACCAGATTTCTTCAAAAGGTGCCGTCAGGGTAAGATACACATCCCTGATTTGACTATGGCAAGTATTTGCTGACATTGCGATTATGCTCCTCCAGTGTCTTGCTGAATGCGTGAGTTCCGTCCCCTTTAGCCACAAAAAAGAAATAAGGAGTGTGGGCAGGGTTTATCGCTGCGTTTAAAGCTCTTGCTCCAGGGTTGGCAATAGGCCCCGCGGGAAGACCATCTACTCGGTAGGTATTATAGGGGGAATCGATTTCCAACTCTTGAAGTGAAAGCACATAGGCTTCTTTTTCAATAACATACTCCACGGTAGAACAAGCTTCCAAACGCCATCCATCACGGAGACGGTTGTAAAACACTGAAGCAACCTGGGGAAATTCGTCAGCGGATTGAGCTTCTTTTTCTACAATGGAAGCGAGGATAACGATTTCGTAGGGAGATAAGCCTAATTTGGCAGTATCCTGAAGCATAGCCAGGCTAAAGACCTTTTTAAATTGTTGAGTCATCATTTCAATGATACGATAGGCATCCGGCCTTGCCAGCGAGTAGGTTTCAGGAAAAAGAAAGCCTTCCAGGGTGGCACCTTCAGGAAAATCATCGAGAAGACCGAGAGTAAATTCATCAGGGGGATGCATGGCAAGATCTAAAAAAACCTGCTCTTCGACCAGACCTTCCTGGGACAACTTGCGAGCAATTTGCTTGATGGTAAAGCCTTCGGGTATGGTAAATGTGAAAAGCTTCTCCTGGCCTGTGGTAAGAATCTTGACGAGATCTTCCAGTGAAGTGTAGCTTTCAATGGAATATTCACCTGCTTTGATATCGCGATCAGCTTGTTTGTAGCGTAGGTATAAAGCCAAAACTTTATCATTTCGTACATAACCCTGGTCTTTGATAAGCTTGGTGATAGTGGGTAGAGAGGAACTCTGAGAGATTTCAAAACTTATGGGACCTTGATTGACAGGGCTGAGTTGGTACAAGAGCCATTGGTAGCCGATAATGCCTGAAATAATAACAAGAAGAAGAAATATGAAAAAAAAGAGCAAAAGCTTAGAAGCAGTTGTTTTCTTTTTCATTTTTCCTCAGGGTTAGGTAGTGTTCTAGCAGTAAGGATGCTTCATACATATCTTTTCGGCTGCGTGCTTGCTTGGAATTTCCGCCAGCAGCATGCACATTTTTCATGTGTTGAGCCGAGGTCATGCGCTCATCCACCAGACTAACTTTGAGTTGAGGCCAGGCAAGGACCACCTTTTCATAAAAAGCCCTGACTTTAAGGGTTTGGGGAGTATCTTCATTTTTCAAGTTTTTGGGAAGGCCAATAATGATTTCAGTAATTTTGGAAAAACGAGGAAGCTTTTTTTCGAGCATATGAAGATCTTTTTCCATTTCAGCCGAAGCAATGACATCCACAGGAAAAGAAAAAATCTCTTCTTCGTCACTCAAAGCGAGTCCAATATTTTTATCGCCATAATCTAATGCAAGTATCATATAGCCATTATACTATAAAAGCCGCAAAGCTAAATGGGGACACTTTGACAAACAATACCCACACAAGGTGCATTGATCGTGATCTATCGTTATGCCTCCATCCTCTGAGGCATGTATAATCTTTGATGGACAGGCATCGACGCAAGTCAGGCATCCTGCACACAGAGCCCTACGATAAAAAAGCTTCTTTTCCTGCAAACGAAGTGAGGGAATCATATCCTGATGAAAAGTGTTTTCTATCAAGGCACAGTTGACCTCAACTTCAGCACGATTTTTCATTCCAATGGCTATCGCATGCTTATATGGAAATTGCTGAACATAGGCAAAAGCATTCTGAAAATCCATACTGAAACGACCACCACCAAAAGGTTTCATGACATAAATCCCTCTGCCGGCATAATACAGTTTTTTTAAGTTTTCTTCTTGCTCTTCCATGGATCCATGCATATAGCCATGTCCTTTAAAATTGAAAAGAGGATGAAGCACTTCAAATTCCGGGTGTAGAGCAAGCTGTTCTACCAGTTTCACTGAATGGGTGGAAACTCCAATTGCCCTCACTTTTCCTTGTTCTTTTGCTTTTTGCATGGCTCTGAGAGCTCCTCGATGACCTTTCAGAGTCAGTAGCGATTCCTGCTCATGAAGCTTGAATATATCAATGTAGTCTCTACCAAGCTTTCGAAGGCTGTCTTCGATGGCTTCGGTCATCTCTTCTTCGTCAACTGCATACGATTTTGATGAAATAACGATGGCATGTTTTTTGGAAGAGCTCAAGGACTTGAAGTAGTCATAAGACTCATACAATTCAGCAGTATCAAAAAAGTTGATTCCCCGATCTATCGCATACTCAAGCAAAGCCTGCCCTTCCTGAATTGGAAGATTGGCCTGCAAGGGGCTCATCACCAAAGTACCAAAGCATAGCTCTGATACCTGGAGCGAAGTATTACCCAGAGGGTAGTAGTTCATGTATCAAACTTTTTAGCGTTTTCTGAATCTTGGGAATTTCCTCGGTTTTCACCTGAGTTCCTGTGATCATTTGGGGAGGTCCGCCTCCTTTTAGCTGGAACTGTTGCTGAAGCTGGGCCCAGATGGCTTTTGAATCAAGCTCTTTAGAGCTGGCCAAAACTAGATTAGCAGGACTTTTCGAGCTATCAAAGATCATAATCATACACTTTCCACTAATCTGACCTTTGATGGCATCACATAAAAGCTTGAGTTGATCCAGAGTGTAGTCCTGAGATATTCCTGTGATCAGGGTAATTTGACCGAGTTTTTCTGCTTTTTCAAGCCATGCTTTGGAGCTTAGTTGAAGTAGCCGTTCCTGCAAGAGTTTTTCTTTGACTTGTAGGCTTTTATGTTCTTCGATAATTTGCATTACTGCTTGCAAGGGGGCAAGATTGGGTTTGCGAAGCAAGTGTCCTATGGCTTTCAATTCCTGGCTTTCACTACGATAGCTCTCAATAGCTTTATCGCCTACTGCAGCTTCGATCCTTCGAAGATTAGAGCCAATACTGCTTTCATTGAGAATTCTGAACAATCGAATTTCACAGGTATTTTGTGTATGAATCCCTCCGCATAATTCTTTGGATATGCTTTCAATGCTCACTACTCTGACCTGTTCGCCATACTTCTCTTTAAATAAAGCAGTAGCTCCATCTTCTATAGCTTCCTGAAAGCTCATATCCTGAGCACATACATAAATTCCCTTGGAAATGATGTTGTTTACAGCATCTTCCAGTTTTAGGATTTCTTCCCCGCTCAATGCCCTTAAAGCATTAAAATCAAAACGAAAATAATCCGGTTCGATCCAGGATCCAGCCTGGTTGACATAGTCGCCTAAAAGAACTTTTAAGGCAACATGGAGCAAATGGGTGGCAGTATGAGCCCTCCGAATTGCTTTTCTAAAGAAATGATCGACTGAAGCAGTTACCTGGTCTCCCACGGATAATGATCCTGCGACAAGGTGTCCTTGATGAACGATAAATTGGTCTATGGGTGAGATAGTCTGGTCTACATGAAAGGTCCCTGTATCAGTAGCAATCGTCCCCTGATCACCAATCGGTCCGCCTTTTTCGGGGTAAAAGGGGCTTTGATTCAGGACTATCAGGTAAGTTTCCTTTCTATCTTTGGCTTCAGAAACAGACTCTCCATCCTGGATAATTGCACGGATAATCGCTTGTTCATTCTCCTTTTCGTAACCTAAAAACAAGCTTGCTCCAAGCTGTTTTTTTAAATTAACCCAAAATTCAGTTTCCTGAATGAGCGATTGAAAAGACTTTCCTTTTTTACCTCGGTTACGCTGTTCCTGGAGGCTGTGTTCAAATTCTTTTTCATTTAAGGATAAGTGATAGTCTTCCAATAGCTCTTTAGTAAGTTCAATAGGGAAGCCAAAGGTATCGTGAAGCTTAAACGCAGCTTTGCCAGAAAAAATATTGACTGTTTTTTCACGTTCTTCATGAAATAGTCGAAAACCTTCCTCGAGCGTATCCTGAAATTGGTTTTCTTCTTGATTGACAATGAGCTCTATTTTGTCGCTAGCTTTGCTGAGATAGGTATAATGATTTTCCATGAGTCGGATGACACTTTTACATAAAGGCCAGAGAAAGGAGTCGTGAATACCGAGCTGGTAGCCTGCAAGTTTTGCTCGACGCAGTAAGCGACGCAACACATAGCCATGCTTTTGGTTTTCGGGAAACACTCCATCAGCAGTAAGAAAAACCAGAGCTCGAGCATGATCAGCAATCATACGAAATCTTCGCTCATCTTCACTTTCTTTTTTTCCACTCAAGTCTTGGATTTGTGCAATCAAGGGCAAAAAAAGATCGGTGCCAAAATTGCTGCTGGCCCCCTGCATGACAGCTGCCAAACGCTCCAAACCCATACCCGTATCAATGTTTTTCTGAGGTAGGGGAGAACGAACCCCCTTGACATCAAGGTTGAACTCCATAAAAACCAGATTCCATATTTCAGTGAAGCGACCACAGGAGCAAAAGGGATTGCATTCCTCATTGGTACAGCTCTTTTGGGGACCTCTGTCAAAATAAATCTCAGAGTCAAATCCACAAGGTCCGGTGTCGGCCATTTTCCAGAAATTGTCTTTATCCTCTAAGATCCTGTCAGAGGGAAGAAATTTTTTCCAGTGTTTCTTTGCATCATCGTCCTCGGGATATATGGTGGCCCATAGCTTGGTTTTATCAATTTTCAGATGAGAAACAAGAAATTCCCAGGCATAATCAATAGCCTGATCTTTGAAATAATCTCCTACCGAAAAGTTGCCCAACATTTCAAAGAAAGTATGATGTCTTGGCGTTTTGCCAACCTGTTCAATATCATTGGTACGCAAGCAACGTTGGGCACTGCACATTCTTGGATTGGAAGGAGTTTCTTCTCCCAGAAAGTATTTTTTCAGGGGTACCATGCCCGCCACCGTAAAGAGGAGGGTTGGTTCTTCGATGGGGAGAGGCGATGAAGCAAGTTCTCTATGTTTGTGGTCTTTGAAATACTGCAAAAAAGAGCTTCGTATAAGATCTGTCTTCATTCGATCAACCTGCTTTCGTTCATGGATTGGGGCTTTTTGATGCCCATAAGAGTAATGATCAGATCCGCCATGTCTCTGAGTAGGGCTGACTTTCTGAGCTGAAGGCTTCGTTTGTCGGCTAAAAGCAGGAATAAGGGGACCGGATTCAGGGTATGAGCGGTTTGAATATTCCCTTCTGGAGTAAGCATTTCCTCTGCGTTTCCATGATCTGCGCTAATAATGATGTGGTATTCAGATTGAAAGCAAGCTACCAGTTGTGCAAGACAGGCATCCACCGTTTCAACTGCTTGAATGGTTGCCTGAATGTTTCCGCTATGTCCCACCATGTCCAGATTGGCAAAATTCAGTAGTATAAAATCATACTTCTTTGAGTGACGAAGGATCAACTCCTTAGTAACTTCATTAGCAGACATCGAAGGCTTTAAGTCAAAAGTGGCTACCTGGGGAGATGGAACCAATACTCTATCTTCGCCAATAAAGGGCTCTTCACGGCCTCCATTGAAAAAAAAGGTAACATGAGCATATTTTTCGGTTTCAGCAATACGTAGCTGGGTTTTGCCGTTTTGCGACAATGTTTCGCCTAAGGTGTTGCTGATATTTTCTTTTTCAAACAGGCAGGGATAGCTAAAAGTTTCATCGTAGGGAACCATACAATACAAGTTGTTTAGCAAGGGTGCGTTGCCTCGATCAAAACCATCAAAAGCAGGATCGGTCAAAGCAATTGATATTTCTCTGGCGCGGTCAGCTCTAAAATTAAAAAAAATCATCACATCGTCGGGATTCAGAGCAACTGCTTTACCTTGATCAAGCATCACGGTAGCTTGCACGAACTCATCATTTTCTCCACGGTCGTAGGCTTCTTGTATGGCACAAAAGGGATCCTTGCTGTGCAAACCCTGCCCTAAAACAATAGCTTGCCAGGACTTCACCAGTCGATCCCAGTGTTTGTCGCGATCCATGCCATAGTATCGACCGCAAAGCGTGGCAATGGTGGCTTTGGAAAAATTATTCGTAGCTTTTTTAATATCCTCCAAATAAGTTAAAGCAGATCGAGGCTCAGTATCGCGACCATCCAGAAACAAATCCAGATATACACGCTTTACTCCTTGTTGATAAGCGGTGTCAATAAGAGCTATCAGATGATCCATGGAGGAATGCACTCCGCCATCGGATAACAAGCCCATTAGATGAAGCGAAGAAACTTTTGCTTTATTCAGCGCTTCCAATAGCGTTGGATTGGTATAAAAACTACCCTCTCGAATAGCTTTGGATATACGAGTGATGTCTTGATATACTACCCTTCCAGCGCCAAGATTCAGATGACCCACCTCTGAGTTGCCCATCTGTCCCTCGGGCAAGCCCACAGCTTCACCCGAGCAAATCAACTCGGTATATAAGGCTTCCTCTTTGAGCTTGTCAAGAAAGGGGGTATGCGCCAAGTGGATTGCATTGCCCGGATAGTGCTTTCCCACTCCCATTCCATCACAAATTATAAAGAGGACTTTTTGCACCATCATAGAAGTGGCTTGATTCCAGGCAGCTCTTTTCCTTCCAGGTATTCCAGGGTGGCTCCTCCGCCAAGAGAGATGTAGTTAAAGCGACTGGAAAGGCCAAACTTTTCAATGGCAGCACTAGTATCGCCTCCAGCAGCAAGTACATGAGTGTCTCTGAAATTACCTAAAAAACGGTATAAATCAAGCGTTCCGGTACCAAATCCCTCTTTTTCAAAAATACCCATAGGTCCGTTGGTAAGAATCGTCTTGCCATATAGCATATGCTTTTTGAAAAGCTCTACACTTGAGGGCCCAATATCGGCCCCTATCATATAATCCTGGAATTTATCAAAAGCCACAATTTCACGATGAGTGGAATGCTCCAGAGAGTCGGTCACCAAAAAATCAACTGGCAGAATGAGCTTTTTCCCAAGGTTTTTGGCCATATCCATAATTTTATTAGCTACATCCAGCTTTTCTATCTCAAGATAAGATTTTCCGACCGCATAGCCCTGAGCTTTCAGAAAAGTAAAGGCCATCCCGCCTCCGATGCAAATCACGTCGAGTTTGTCCAATAGGCGCTCAATTACTCCTATCTTGTTGGATACCTTGGCGCCTCCCTGCAGGAGTATAAATGGATGCGCAGGTCGATCCAGGAGCTGATTCAATTCAATGATTTCTTTTTCCATGGAAAAACCAGCATAAGACGGCAAATACTGAGTGATACCGAGCACCGAAGCATGCTCACGATGGGAAGCACTAAACGCATCATTGACATATAGCTTGCCCAGGGAAGCCAATTCTTTGGAAAATTCAGGATCGTTGCTATTTTCCCGAGGATCAAAACGAACATTTTCCAACATAAGCACTTCACCAGCTTGCATTTGATCGATGACGCTCTTGACATCATCACCAATGATGTTTGCTGTTTTTTGAACATTTTTGCCCAACAAGGCTGATAAGCGCTCTGCGACTTTGTCAAGCTGATAAAGAGGGTCTTTTCCTTTGGGTCTCCCCATATGGCTGATGATAACTACCCTGGCTTCCTTTTCAATTAAGTATTTGATGGTTGGTAGTGAAGCAATAATACGAGTATCTGAGGTAATTTGGCCGTCTTTGTCGGTAGGCACATTGTAATCTTCTCTCAATAAGACAGTTTGGTGGCGTACTTCAGCATCACGAATCGATTTCATGCCTATAGACCGCCGTTTTTTCTTTGATGAATCAACTGCACTAAATCTGCCACCCGGCAGGAATAACCCCATTCATTATCATACCAGCTAAGGATTTTAATAAAGTTGCCATCCAACACATTGGTGGATAAACTATCAATCGTCCCTGAATGGGAGTTTCTGATGAAATCAGAGGAGACCAGAGGATCTGTAGTAAAACCGAGGATACCCTTCATCGAATTCATAGAAGCTTCCTCAAAAATGGAATTTACTTCTTGAATGGAGGTGGATTGCTCGACACTACAGACAAAATCAGTCACAGAAACAGCTGCCACAGGCACTCGGAGGGAAATTCCCGTCAGCAAACCCTTTAGCTCGGGGATCACCACACCAACAGCATCAGCAGCACCTGTAGAGGTGGGTATGATATTGACTGCAGCGGCTCTGGATCTGCGCAAATCCTTGTGGGGAAGGTCGAGAATACGTTGGTCTGAGGTATAGGCATGTACCGTGGTCATAAATCCTTTCAGCAGTTTGAAGCGTTGATTGAGCAGTTTGACTGCTGGAGCAAGGCTATTGGTAGTGCAGGAGGCATTGGAAACGACAGCATGCTTTGAAGGATCGAAAATCTCGTCGTTGACCCCCAGCACTATCATGCAGTCAGCATTTTTAGAGGGAGCAGTAATGATCACCTGTTGGACATCATTTTTTAGGTGCAAGCCAGCTTTGGAGCGATCGGTAAAAATACCGGTTGCTTCAATGACTACTTCGATACCTTTTTGCCATTCGATCGTATTGAGATCGGTAAAATGGGTCATGGCTATGGAGTTTTTGCCGATAGTCATGCTTTCGTTGTCAGAGTTGACCTCTTGAGGATAAACCCCATAGGTAGAATCGTACTTAAAAAGATGGGCAAGAGTTTTTGCGTCCGCAATATCGTTGATCTGAGTCACTTCAAACTGGGGGTGACGCTCCATTAAAGCTTTCAAGACTTGTCTGCCCACCCTTCCAAATCCGTTAATTCCAACTTTCATAGCATCCTCCACAAACTTATTTTTTTCATATGCTCAAAATCATTTCTTTTCTTACTCTATGATTGTAGTTTTTAAAGGATGTTTTTCAATGAAAAGAAAGTATCAGTCTTTAATCGCTATAGTTAAAACTCCATTTTTTCGACTTTGCCCTGGAAGGGGGAAAGCTTTAATTGTTCCATTTTAAAGAAACGATCCAAAGCTTTTTTTGCATCTCTGCGCGCTAGGTTGAAGGAAGCCCAATGTTTGGTCTTGCTTAGTATTTCGTTTTTTTGATGAAAGGCTCGATACAGATGCGATGAAGACTCATAGCGAATATAAAATTCTACCAGATCGGGGTAACTGTCAAAAGACAAGCGCTGTAAATAATAATCGTCAATTTCCCCGCTAAGGTGATACCTTTCAATATTTCTGGAAGCAATCATCTTGTCAATATTCGCATAGTTTACCAGCATGAATGCCACCAAACTCAACACAATATATAGTTTTTTAAGAGGCACCTGCTTGATCCATATCTTAAATAGGGCCACAATAATCAAAGTGAATAGAAAAATCATAAAGCCATGGGTCAGCACGCGAAGATAAGTATATCCAAAGGCAGCTTCATACAGGGTCATGCGTAAGTGGGCTGAAAACAGGATAGCCAGGGTAAACAACACCAGCGAAGAGGTCAGGATATTGAGGAAAAAAGCATAGGTCTTTCCAGCAAGAGGCTTGAACTTAATAAAGATCGCATAAATGGTAAAATTGATGAGCGCAATAATCAAAAGCTCTGAAAAACCTTTCCTGGCGTACTCTGCTGGCAAGAATCCTTCGGGTAAAACATAATTAATGGCACCAAACATATAGGCATACTTGACCAGAAAAAAACCCAGATACACAAAATTAAACATAAGTAGGAAAGTCATGCTAATGACTGAATCCAAGCTTTTTGTTGGCCTGATTTTCTCTTGCGATTTATCTCCATTTTCCACTTTCCTGCTAAACATAAAACTCCACAAGAAACCGTAAACCAAAGATGTAGCCAGGAAAAATATAAAGAGCTGATTGAACAAGTCAGCCAACTTAATGGATTGAAACAAATCATTCATGTAATATCTGAACACATCATCAGCAAACGCAAGCAAAGCAATAACAATGAAGATGATTGGGATGGATATCACAATACCAATTAGAACTTTCCTCATCGTATTTACTTTGTTGTTGTCACTAAAAGATTTTAGGTTGAAAAAGCTATCCAGAGAGAAACGAGGAAGGTTTGAAAAAGCCTTTTCAAAGAAATTAAGTATCGTCTCTGGAATAAATTTGAGTTGATCCCAAGGGGATTCATGTAATCCTGTTATGAGTAATTGATGCGAAACGACTAAAAACAGAATCATAAAGAAATTTAAAACCATAAACAAAGCATTGGTAAATATAAAATAGCTTGAGGAAAGGATTAAAACAACAAAAAGAAGGAACCAGGAGATCAGGGGTCTGAATTTTATTTTACGACGGAAAGCAATAAATACCAACAGATAAAAAGCTACCATAAAAAGAAGAAACGAAATACCAACCAATTTCTTGTAAAACAAAAACACAAACCATAGTCCCAAAATAATACTACCAAGATAAAGCAAGCCGTCAATAAGCTTTGAACCTTGGTCTTGTGAGGAAATTTCCTGAATGCTATCGATTGCTTCCATTATTTCACCTCATTTGATTTAGCCAATGCATTGATGCCGAGAAGATTATAAAAATCGACTCCAACGACAAAATCCTGATATTCATCTGCAGTTAATGTATTCTGAAGAACAAAATAACCCCCGGGATGATAAAGCATCAGTAACTCGCCAATCATGTATGAAAAAGGGGTAAGTTGAAAACACATTGCGTCTATTTTAGTCGTTCTATTTTCAAGAGAAAACTCCATTAAATAGTAGCTATCCCGATCGCGATTTGTAGTTAATAGGATGAAATCCTTTTCCTGGCTTCGATAAAGCACTTGATAAAAATGGTGAAGCTGATCCGTTTTCAGATGAACTTTAATATGCTGGATAGGATTCTTTTTTTCGTCCAGTTCAAGGATCAGAAAGTAATGAGTTTTAATATCGGAGAAGGCTTCTGGGAACAGAATCAGTTCGTAGCCTTTCTTGTTTTTTGTGAGAAAAAGATTATTAATTTTGCGATCCACCGGGGCTAAAATGCCTTTCAAATCGATACTAGATCTCTCTTTGGAAACGATATCATATAGCTCGATTTCATCAGCAAAGCTATCAAACATGATCATCATGGGATGCCCCTGGTCGGTATCATTTCCACGAAATATACGGTAATGGTCTTTTTCAAACTCAAAGACATCAGGAGGCTTTGAAAATTGCTTATCAAAGAGGTAAATCATTTCAGTGTTGTTTTGCGTAGGACAGCATAGGAGTATATGATTTTTAAGTTCATGCAGATGCAGGAGTCTTTTCATATCCTCAGGCGCATTGGGCTTGAATATGGAATTAAACGCTCCAGCTATCATTCTGTTTTTTTGATTCTGTTTATATAGCCCGAGATCCAGGGTAAAGCTGTTTTTTTTGCTCTTTAAAAACTCATTAATTCGATCCAACTTACTTTTATCCTCTACCATGGATAGCTCTGCAAACAAGTTGATCAGATGGATATCATTGCCCTTTGCATACGCAATCCATCCGTTGTAGTAATCAATATAATTGTTGTAATACGCCATAGGCTTGGGATAGGGTTTGAAATGGTCTATGGTAGCTATTTTATGAGTAAAGGATATGGAGGAATTGGTAAACCAGAGCTCTGTTTGCTGGGTATTGCTGGATAAATAGTGTAAAAAATAGGGCTTGGTCGGAGTAAATTCATTTTTCACTTCATACTGAATGTCAAAAAAAGCCAGGGGAAACTGATACTGCGGAACATTATAGCGCTCCACTTTAAAGGCTTCCATATTATATTTTTTATAATCCACATTGAAATCACAATACCTTTTAGCAACTGTAGCATTTGGATCATAACTTATTATTTTGATACTACCTCCACCTCTGGGAAGAGGATAAGGATCTTCATAGTCAACAAAGTGCAAGGTTCCGTCGCCGATGCGTAAAACTTGTTTGAATGAATCACGGTATTCACCACTAATACGATCTGGATTAACAGATAGGATTTCAGGCTGGATGATTTCGAGGGATTGAGAAGGCAGGGAAGAGACAAAGTTAGAATCTACTTTGATCCCGGTGCCAACTGAAGTGCATTAAGAAAGTAAAATGCTTATGATCACCAAATATACTAAATTATATTTCATGAAACACCCCCAATAGCATCATTATAATATATTTACTTGATTTTAATACCAGTGATAGAATCTGAAAAATACAGCAATAAAACCTAAATTTCCGCTCAAATTATACTAGTGAAGGAGAGGACACCACCCCAAAGACTTCAGAATCCTGGATATCGTTCACCTCCCTTTACATAGATCCGACCAGATCTATGTAAAGGGAGCATATCAACAACAAAAAAGCTATAAATAAAAGAAATACACGCTTTGACTCATTATCAATAAAATAAAGTTCGATCGATCCTCATGAAACTTCCTGCAAAGTAACACCCCACTGTGAATCAGGGTAAGATACGAAGTATATTTCATCCGATGAGTTCAAGTTTCCTTTGATAAAGAAACCGCCTTTTTCATTTTCAATTTGCTTTTTTGTAAATGCTGTATAGTTTTCTGAAATCCAGTAGTGAGAATTATTTCCATTTATGGTAAATAGTGATCCTGAACGAATATCGTTAGCATCAAAAAGAACAATACGATGGTTGATTGCATCATAAATTAAGGATAGTCCTCCCATGCAATTCTCTACATCCTCAGGCAGGCTTATGGAATGTTCAATCTGAAAGCTGTTGTTCTGTTCATCATAACTTAATACATCTATCTTTGACCCAAAGTCCAACACTGCAATTCTGCTTTTATCAACATCATAATCAACGATATCTTTTATATTCGATGCATAATTACCAAGGATCGGTAACCAAGTTTTCTTCTGGAGTTGATATAAATAGAAATTCGATTCACCTTCAGAGCAAAACAGGAGTCCTTCCTGGAAAAGTCTCATTTTATAGGGCTTAAAGGTATTAATCTCCACTTCATTGCCCATAAAATTATAATCATGAAGCCATTGAACTCGATATTGAAAATAAAAATCATCATGGGAATTTTGGCTCTGTGGATTAGCTTTTTTTTCAAGTTTTTCGCACAGAAGGTATAGGTCTTTTTCGTGTGGTACATAGGAGTTATAATTAGTATGTTTTTCGGGATAATTGATATAAATAAAACTCCTGGGTTTGTTGGATTTTAATTCTTTACCGTTCGAACTAAACACATCATAATGAACTAAAAGCTTATCTCGGGTAACAAAATACAGCTCTTTGTTGGAAATAAAAGCTGAATCAACAGGTTTTCCAATATTACCATAGCGAGACATTTGAATGTTATCGATAATATCTGAATTTTGCCTGGTTTTTTGATTACTATACTCATATAACAAAAAAAAGAGTAAAAAAAGAATAACAACACTATAGGTGAAAATTCTTAAGTAATACAAGAGGCTGACTTTTTTCATTACTAATATCCTCCTCCCTTACATTTCGAAAACATCGTAGAAAAAGCATTTTGCACAATATTAGCATATTCTTCCCCCTTGCCACGGAGAAATCGAGCTCCAGAAGAAACACTCCACCAAAAACAAGTATAGTCATTAATCCAATCAGGTTCTACACAATGTGGTTTGTTCTGAATAAAATTGTCAATCTGTTTTTTACAACTTGATATTTTATCGCATGTATTTTTGTTTAAAGTAATATCCCTCCGCTCCAGTTGGCACATAATGAATTTGTTAAAAACTTCTTCGCAACTATCCCCTGGTAAAATTTTACATGGATCTTTCTTTTTTCCCATCGTCCTCATTCCATCATCCCCGCAATCCTTGCCAAAATTATCAGAGACGACGCCAGGTTTTACTCGAGCTCCCTCAATGGAAATGTCGAAACTGCCCAAATTGTCGCCATTGGTAGATCCCCCTATTTTAACAGGAGGCCAGGGTTGTATGGTAATGTCTTTCCCCATACCTGGAGCCTGGATTGCAGTCAAATTGATACTGCCAGTGATGCCATCATTGAGATTGATGATTTCCAGATTGCTGGGGTTCCAACTACTAATGAGTCTTCCGGTATGGAGGTCATATTGGAAGCTGGCTATGGGATTACTGTTGGCATCGGTGAGGAGGGTGGTATTGCCCAGGGCATCGTAATGAAAATAAAGCTCTCCAGCATAAGTTGAGCCATTGTAGGTCATGGAAAGGATTCTGCCTCGGAGATCGGTGCTTAAGTTTTGAGTTAAGGCTCCACTGTTCTTATTGGCATATTCCAAGCCTTGAGGACCCCAGACATAAAACCAGGAGTTTTGTTGCAAGCCATCGATGCTGTAGGTAGAGGTTTTTAAATTGTTTTCATTGTCATAAGTGAGCACGTAGCTATGGACGACATTCTGGGAAGTGCTGTATTGAATGGTCGCGATTTTCTCTCGAGCCGTCCAGGTAAAGCTCATGATACTGGAATCGGGGTAGCTAATGCTTTGAAGTTTTCCCGTGCCATCGTAGGTGTAAGCTTCACTGCCCTGTTGATTGGGATAGGTAACGGAATCCAGGGAGCCATTGCTGTTATAGCCCAGGGAATACGTTCCTTTATTGGAAAGATTAATGCTGTTTAAACGTCCGAGGTTTTGATCGTAGCCATAAGTCACGACCCGATTGTCACTGCTGCGAGTGAGAGTGCTTAAACGACTGGAAGCATCATAGGTCAGATCATTGCTTTCACTGGCATAGGTGAGTGGATTAACGCCATTAACTACCATATAGTCATAATCGGTGAGTTGCTGCTCTCCGCTGAAACTTTGAGAAGAGCTGAGATAGGAAACCTGGGTCTGGCTGTGTTTGACACTTAAGGCGGTAAGGAGTTTGGAGCTCCAGGTTTGAGTGAGGGTGGTGTTGTTGGGATTGACCATGCTTTGGAGTTCTCCTGCACTACTCCAGGCATAGGTAAAGCTTTGATTGTTTTTAGAAGTCACAGTGAGATTACTGAGTAAGTGCCTGGGAGTATAGCTGAAAGCATAGGAGCTGATATTAGTATTGCCCGTCATGCTGGAAGGTAGCCCTAAACGTGTGGATCCTTGAAGACCGGAATAAGCAAAGCCTACCGTACCCCCATCGCTTTCCCAGGAAGTGAGATTGCCGTTGTTGTTGTAGGCATAAGCTTTGCCATTGTGGGTAGCGATATGACCGTCAGAGGTATAGCTAAAACTACCTCTGGTGGGATGAGAAGTGACCCGTCCCAGGATATCATAGGAATAAGAGCCTTGGTCGTCGGAGAGAAGATCTCCTCGGACATTGTAGGTATATTCAATGATTCCCTGGACGGGATCGTCTTTCTCGGTAAGTCTTCCTACCCAGTCATAGGTATAGGAAGTGATACCTTCGCCATCGACCTCGATTTCAGTAATTCGACTGTTGAGATCGTAGGTATAGCTGACACTTTTACCAAAGGGGGAGGTTTGGGTAGCAGTTCTTCCAAAGACATCATAGGTTAAGCTGGTATCCTGATCGAGGTGATTGGTGTAGAGGGTGATTTTTCCAGAATCGTCAAAGGTGTAGCTACTTGTTTGGTTCATGGTGTTGGTTGTTTCGGAAGGAAGAGGACGATAGGGAGCGATACTGGGAAAAATGGGAATAGCAGGTATTTGGGGAGGCAATCCAGGATAACAACCATCTCCAGGGGGAAGCAGTCCAGGTAAAGAAGGGGGTATTAATCCAGGAAAGACAGGAGAAGGGGTGGGATCAAAAATAGGATAGGTCGCCTTGGAGCTACAACCATTTTCATTGGTGGCTTCTTCGGTAGCGCCATTCTCATTGTAAACGATGCCTGTGGTGGTACTATTCACACTATCAGTGGTACCAATCAAAAGATGGAGGACATTGAAGCTATGGGTGACTTCACTGAGTTTTCGTCCTGAAGCGCTGAGACCCTCCCATTTGGTAAGGACATCGATTAAACCTGAAGTCTTGTAGCTGAATTCGGTCTCATTGCCTCCAAAATCAATCATGCCAGTCAGGGCTTTGGTAAAGGCACTGTAGCTGTAGCTCATGCTTTTGGTGCCCGAGGGGGTGGGAACTGTGACGGTGGAAACAAAGCCTTCGGGCGTATAGCTGACGACCGTGGTTTGACTTAGGGGATTGGTGATGTGGGAGGGTTGACAGGAGCTGTTTTGATCGTTGTATTGATAGATGGTCGTAGCCCAGACACTGGAAGTGACTTTTTCTCGTTGCTGAGTCAGGAGTCCATCCAAATCATTGCTGGGACTATACGTCCATTCCTTTTCAAAGGAAGTGCCACCCTGGGCTGGAGGAGGAGCAATCATGCTGACGATATGCCCTACATTATCATAGCTGAGGGTGGTTTCCTTGCCATAGGCATCTTTGATACTATTGCGCCAGCCTTCCTGGGTATAGCCGTAGCTTTGAGCTAGAATGATGCTGTTTTCTTCCTGCCAGACTTGGGTAGGGTAGCCTTCGCTGTTAAAGCCATAGTGATAGTCTCGGGCTTCGCCATCGGTGAAGGTAGTGACCAGGTCAAAGCCCTGGACTGTGTCGTCATAGCTGAGACCCGTAGTAATAGAGGCAGGATCAGTCCAATCTTGAAACCAGTCGTCAAAGCTTCCACTGCTATAGTAGGAAAGACTATATTCATTCCCTAACAAATCTTCATGCGTATTTAGAAAGCCGGTACCCTGGGTATCATAGCCAAAGAGGAGGGAAGGAGGACTCTGCTCCTCGGAGGGAGGAGTAATGGAAAGAAGATAATCTCCACTTTGATCGTAGTTTAATTCCCAGACTTGACCGGAAGGATCTTCAATGCTTTCGAGTTGACTCTGGAGATTCCAGCTTAAGGTGATACTGCGTCCACTGAGGCTGTCTTCCAGACTTACGGGGCGACCATTATCGTAGCTCACTTCCAGAGATCCAGTAGTACATTTATCCTGGATTTCGATGAGTTTGCCATTGCTATCGTATATAATACTTCCCTGTCCCAGGGGAGTGATTTTAATCGTTCCATTGCCTAGGACTTCCGCTTTTCCAGCAAAGCCATAGGGATTGTCATAAGAAGAACTTAAGGCGTTCCAGGTAAAGACAAGTTGTTGTCCATCAGGAGTAAGCCAGGTGATATCAAGCGTTTGTTGATCAATGGCTACGGCGGTATGGAGCGTTGTCATCCAGCCAGAGCCCAAACCAATATTCACTGCCGCATTGCGATGATGATATAGAAGAGAAATGCTTAAAGGTAAGGGAGTGCCAGGTAAGTTGATAGCTTGGACTATTACCATGGCATTTCCTGTATTCATATTCACCGCTAAATTGCTCCAGCGGGTAGTGGGCATCGCAAGGATATTTTCTTCGGTACCGTGCATACCAGCTAAAGGATCTCCCTGACTGAGGAGCGTTAAAGGATAGAAGCGACTGGAGTAATAGGTAGGAGAACCCAAGATTTGGGCGAACGAACTTGGTACGGAAAGAAGGAAGATTAGCACCAGGGAAATAAAAACTGCTAACGTGCGAGAAAGCAGCGAGGAAGAGCGACTACTCTCTCTTGAAAAGGGGGGACCCTCAAAATTAACTAAATACAGCTTCATAAAAACTCCTTTCATTTAACAAAATATTTAATAACAACAATCGATACCATGATTAATGAACACCAACAAAAGAATGAAAAAATAAAAATAACATAGCTCCCCTGAAGGGTTTGGAATTCATCTTGTTCGGTTCTAAATATGCTTTTCAGTAGCTTGTTCATGGAAGGGTACTCCTATAGCAAATACCTTTATAGCTTGTAATTATATGAAAATAATACAAAGCGTCAAGCGAATGAATGAGTAATATGGTCCCGTCTTAAAGCGTGCCACTACCCCCGTCCCTGTGGCACGCTAGGTTTTAGCCGCTTCTTTTCAAGACGCCTTTTTGCTTTGCCCAACGTTCCATGCGAATAAAAAGCAAAATTCCGCTTGGTATCATAATGGCTCCAAAGATGAGCAAGGGGGCGATAAAAACCCATACTTCACTCCATCCTGCCCCATGCAGAATGCTGGCTCTCATCCCTCGCAAAGCATAGGTAGCAGGAGAAAACCTGGCCACCCATTGCATCCATTGGGGTAAAATGGTAATTTCATAATATACTCCTGAAAACATCAGAAGAAGCGATTGAAAAATACTAACCACCTGCATCCCTTTTTCTGGGGACACCAAAGGAAGAATGGCAGCGCACATACCGAGCCCTATAAAAGATAGGCTGGCGATGACAAGTACATATAGAGCACTACTGAAATTGGCGCTACCCATGTTGAGTTTAAAGAAAAAGGAAAGAACGATCAATATGATGGAGCTTCGAAGAATTCCATAAATGATGGCATATCCGCAAACACTGAGCAAATGGGTTGCACGGTGCACTGGAGCCATAAAAGTATATTCGATGGTTTCTTCCCAGCGTTCCCAGCTTACCGTCTCGGATATGATTTCAAACAGGATGGACAAGTAACCCCATAAAATCGACCCAAGAAGCATATAAAGTACATAATACTCGGTGTTGATTGAAGTTCCTGTGATGGATTCCACTCCTCTGCCAATAAAACCTATAGTTACCGAATTGGCGATCGTATAGACTAAAAACACCAACTCCCATTTCCAATAGCGCTTGCTCAGGTTTAAATTACGGTCTACAAAGGCTCTGGCTGCTCTTAACTCTGATAATACTCTGTTTCTCATTACACTGCCACCTCCTCTTCTGTTTCCACCTGGGAAAAAGTCAAGCCGGTATAGGCCATAAATACGTCTTCGAGGGTGGGATTGGGAGTTTTGCTTTCCTGTATTTGTATCAACTGATCTGGGGTACCGCTGACTACAATTTCTCCTTTATGTATGATAGCTACTCTATTGCAGAGTCTTTCGGCTTCATCCATGTCATGGGTAGTAAGTAATATTGTCATTCCGTGTTTGGTATTCATATCACTCACCAATTGCTGTACTTCGCGTTTGGCTCTTGGATCCAAGCCTGTCGTGGGCTCGTCCAGGAGCATCAAAGGCGGATTGGTTAGAAAGGCTCGAGCTATGGCAACTTTTTGCTGCATACCGCGGGAAAAATCTTTAATGCGATCGTGCATTCTTTTTCTTTCAAGGCCTATCAGATCGATGATTTCATTAATTCTTTGTATGGCTGCTTTCTTGGGCAAACCATAAATACCCGAGGAAAACAGAAGGTTTTCCATTGGTGAAAGCATTCTAAAGAAACTTGCCTCCACAGAAACACGGTTAATGAGCCGTTGAACTTGTTTCGCTTGTTTGACTACATCCAGACCAAATACTGACATGGTTCCCTCGTCTGGAATGAGTAAGGTGGAAGCTATTCGGATAAAGGTTGATTTCCCGGATCCGTTGGGTCCCAGGAGACCAAAAATCTCTCCCTGCGATATCTGAAGATTCACCCTTTTTAAAGCCCAGGCTGTTTCGTTTTTTTTCTGAAAATATTTTACAATTTGGTTTGATTCCAGTGCCATCATGTTTACACCTCCATGGATTATTTCTTACATCAAAATGGATAGGATTATTTTTTTATTATCAATATAGATTACGACTTCAATACGGTGCATCTTCTTGCTCCTTTCCGATCTTTTCGGGTTTAATGAATGTTACAGATGCTATGGCTTTGCATTTTTTTACCCCCCTTCGAGAAAATAAAAAAAGGGCCGTGACATGCGTCGCGACCCTTTAGTTTGCAAAAATAACTGGATTATTTATGAAAAACATTTTGCATCCAGAGGATCAGTGACGCGGATACGTCTGCTCTTTTTTTCATCTTATTCACTATCCTCCTTTCTGCAAAATCTTGTTCGATTTTAACAAGTTATAAAATATTGTCAATATATTTTTAAATAATATTTATTTTTTTTTAGTATTATTACGTGAACTCTGAGCAGAAATTACTAGGTAATTTTCACATATGGTATTTTCAAATCAATGGGGTATTATATATAAGTGAAATGTAGCAAAGGAGCGTTTATTAGAATGAATCAAACTTGGAAAAAAGAAATGGTTGAATGGCTCAAAACCATTATATTTGCTCTACTCATTGCTTTTTTAGTTCGCAATTACCTTTTTCAGCCCTACAAGGTTCAAATGGGTTCCATGCAACCAACTTTACATAACAACGACCTGATTATGGTCAACAAAATCACCTATCGCATTAAAAAACCCAATAGAGGGGATATTGTAGTTTTTAATCCTCCTGGCAACACCTCCAATATTCACTATATCAAACGGATTGTAGGCCTCCCTGGAGAATCAGTACAAGTCAAGGAAGGCAAAGTATTTATCAACCAAACCGAGTTGATCGAACCTTATCTTTCCCAAATTGACACTCCCGGCTTTGTAGGTCCAGTGGTTCTTGGAGCAGATGAATTCTTTGTTTTGGGGGATCATCGCAATAATAGCATGGATAGCAGAGACTTTGGAGCTATCACTAAAGATCATATCCACGGAAAAACTATGTTTGTGCTATGGCCCATGAAAGACTTTCAAGTTTTTGGTCAAGTAAAATATGAACTAAGCGAAGCCCCAACAGAAACTTCCGAGGAAACTGAAAAGCAGGAAGAAGTCCCTCCAGAACAATAAGCTCATGCCAGAATCTTCTTTTTTCCAGCAGGTTTATGAAATCGTAAAAAATATACCCCCTGGTTTTGTGATGAGCTATGGTCAAATTGCCTTGCTTCTCGGGCACCCCAGGGGTTCTCGCTTGGTGGGATGGGCTATGCATACCTGCCCTGCTCCCTTACCCTGGCATCGAGTGATAAAAAAGTCTGGAGAGGTGCCTTTGTCAAATCCTTTTCATCCAGAGAGTGCCCAACGCAATCTTTTACAAAAAGAGGGAATCAGTTTTTTAGCCTCAGGTAGGGTCGATATGAAAAAACACCAATATCAGGGCTGGAAAGAATAGCTTTAGGGGATCCAGTGAATGGTGATCTCTTGAATGTCTGCTTTCCAATCCACTCTGGCACCAAATTCATCCGAGATAAAACGAATGGGTATCATGGTGGTGCCTTGATTCAGGTAGGGATAGACGTCCAATTGCTTTTGGATTGGTGGCTTTGAGGAGTCTAATAAATCTTCAATGAGCACTCTGGTTTGATTCAACCACAAAGTAATAAACTTTTCACGATAGGTAATTTGTATTTCCTGACGGGAAGACAGCCATTGAACTTTTGCTCCAAAGGCTTCGGCT
>Ga0351964_1017_pt1 | contig 41790 bp, 47 predicted proteins | sample TotcelT113001N15_FD_205807 | JGI IMG/M metagenome (GOLD analysis project Ga0351964, IMG submission 205807) | Enriched cells from coal bed in the Powder River Basin, Montana, United States - Total cells T11 rep3 HSBNCT.T11.300.1.N15 ... | reverse complement strand
GCAACCAAGTTTGCCTGCCTTAAGAGCAGCATGCTATATAAGATCTGTAGAGCTGGTCAATTTCTTACTTGACCGTGGTGCTCCACTTAACCCCGATGTTCCTCAAGAAACAGCACTTATGTTTGCTTGCGTGTATAGTCGTGTAGAAATAGTAAAATTGCTCTTATCTCGCGGCGCGTTTGTAGATGCTGTACAGGTTGATGGTTTTACCGCGCTGCATATTGCAGCCGCTCAGGGTGATGTAGAACTTATTCAGGTGCTTATCGATTTTAAAGCAAATCGCGCATGTAAAGACAGACTTGGTGATACTGCTCTCGACTGCGCTCTGAGAAATGGGCATACTCATCTTACTGAGTTGCTTGAAGCACGCAGTGCTAGTTAGTAAGTAACTAATTTTGTGCGCTGCTACGTGGTGGTGCTATAACAAAGAGCATCTTTAAAAATTTTTTCATACACTATTCCTGAATTTTATAAAATTGCTATGTAGTCCAAATGCTTTGTAAATCATGAGTTATATTCAAGTTATTTAATGAGCTCTTTGCCACGAGCCGCATCACAGCAATACGTGCATGAGTTAATTGTTTTGCCTTTAGAAGAATTTAACGTATAAGTAAAGCAAATGAGACCTGGAGTAAGCTCTACGAGCACGGGCTTGTCTTTTGTGATGGCAAGCCATGCTTGGATTACAGCCATAAATGTTAAGCTGGGTATGCTTATAGCTTTACCCTTAAAGTTTATTTTTATAAAGTCTTCTTGCTTAGTGAGTAGTAGAGGAAATTCACTTCCAGATTCAAGCTTGAGCTTTTTTATTTCTGGGCTTTCAAGCATTTTGATATTTTGTGGTTTTAGTAGCGTGAGGCATCTTCCCAGAAGACTCAATGTAGTTTCTTTATGTCCATCATAAAATAATTTATAGCGACTTTTATTTTCGCCGTTATGGTTGCCGTATACGAGATAGACTTTGTTCATAGTTTTATTAATCTGGTATTTAGACTCAATTATATTCTTAAGAATAATCTTTTTGGAGTAGCTCTACCAGATGATGGTACTAATTTTTATTACGTTACTTTTTTATACTCAACTTTCCGCGCAGGCTCCTGTGATTGTGCCACATACTCAAACTGCAGCTCTTTTTAAAGCAGTAGAAGCACGCGAGCGTGATAAAGTTAAAGAACTTTTAAGCGGGGGGGCCGAAGCAAACATACTGGAGTCAGAAGAAGAATTTTTACTTAGGCAAGAATGTAAGGGTAAATTCGATGGGTTTTGGAATCGCCCTTACCGTGAAACGGTGCTTAATAAAGCTATCTGGTTATGTGATGCTGGTATAGTTGAAGAACTTTTAAAAGCAGGCGCAGATCCTAATGGTGGACAATTAAAGCCAATTTTGCAAGCTGCATCAGAGCTTGATACCGCTAAAACTCGTCTCTTGCTTGAATATAAAGCGGATCCCAATTTTGAGGACAGCTCTTTTGGTACTGCGCTCTATCGTGCCGTGTATAACCAACACTCTTATTATAGTTTTACACGAACAGATGATACTAATGGCAGGCGTTCAGTCACTGTAAAGTTATTACTTGAGTACGGAGCAGATTGTAATTATTCGTGGCTAGGGTACAGTTCTATATTAGAGTATGCATGTGAGTTTGGTAACTTAGAGATAATTAAATTATTACTAAACTACTATAAACTTGATAACAAGCCCGATCGTGAGCTGCTACAAAAAGCTTTTGTACGAGCATATAAAACTAATTATCAAGAAGCGTTAAAGTTATTACTTGATAAGGGGATTTCTCTCGAAGAATCTGGTGTGCCAGTTTTGATCTTGCTTATTAAGTTAAATTACTTAGATAAAGCGCGCGAATTGCTTGATGCTGGAGCAGACCCTAATCAAGTAGATCAAGAGGGCTACGCTCCATTAATGATCGCCGTGCGCGATGGGCATGTAGAGCTTGTGCAACAGTTATTACTTAAAGGTGCAGATCCTAATAAAAAATTAGCAAGTAGTTATGAGAATGATTGGGGTATGCAGCCGTTGGATTTTGCGTTAGAACAAACTCCACGTGAATCACAAATGACAATAACAGAGTTGCTTTTAGTTTATGACGCAGACCCGAATCAACTTACTCAATGTGGGTTTACTACTTTGCATCGTGCTGTCAAACAGGCTGATATCAAACTTATTAAGCTTTTGCTTAAGCATAAAGCTGATCCCAATATATATAGCAAAAACTATGACCCGTTAACACCATTTCAGCAAGCAGTATTGAGAAGCCCATTAGATATTGTAAAATTACTTGCAGAAAATGGAGCAGATCTTATTTTGCTTACTTTAGAGAATAAATGGTCTGCAGCAGAGCTTGCTGCGACTAAAGGGCGCTTGGGCATCTTAAAATATTTACTAAGTAAAAAAATTAAATTAACGAGTGCGCAAATAGGCAATTGCTTTTTACTTGCCTGTAAGGGAGGATTTATAGGTACCGTGAAATTCCTGCTTGAAAAGTGGCCAGCTGATTGTTTAAATTTTACGGATAAAAATGGGCTTACGCCATTGCATATGACAGTAATGACCGATATGTATCGTAGTGATAATATTCGCGAAGATGATATTAAAATAGTTAAGTTGCTCTTTGAGAAGGGCGTATCGAGTAACGTTCAAGATAACCAAGGCAACTCTGCACTTCATCACATATTTATGACACGTGGCGGAAAAGACCTTGATGAACAGGATGCTGTTATTATCGAGCTTTTACTTAAGAACGGTGCAGCTATAAATTTACCGAATAATCAGGGCAACACACCCTTACATGTCGCAGTAGAACATTATTACTATTGGGCTGAAAGAAAAATTTACTTGATAAAAATATTACTTGAAAATGGGGCATCATTAACACACAAAAATAATAACGGAGAAACAGCTCTTTTTACAGCAATGGGCAGTGATAGTGATACGGCGCAGTTTTTGTTAGATATTTATGTGCGCGAGCATAAAGATCTTGATGTGCACCAAAAGAACAATAAGGGCGAGACGTTATTGCATAAAAGAGTAGCTACTCGAGAGTATAGGCCTTGTCTAGATAGTATAAAATTTTTAATTTCTCAAGGTGCAGACGTTAATACTCAAGACAATCAGGGCACTACACCTCTCCTGGTAGCTGACGATGAAGAGGTTAAGAGGCTGTTGCTTGAGCATGGGGCAAAAGCTTGAAAAGTCCGGAGGTTTCTAGTCATGAATAAAATAGAAAATAAGTTCTATACACGAGAGCACGTTTGGTGGGCATCGGTGCTTGGTGGTCCGTTAATAGGCTGTTACCTAGTAAGCCAAAATTATCGTAATTTTGGACAAGCAGTTCGTGCACGTAAATTATTTGTAGTAAGTGTTACCATTTCTCTATTACTTATAGCACTGCTGATCAATTTACCTGAGGATATATTAGCGAGTATGCCAAAGTGGGTAAAGCATACGATTCCTTTGTCGTACACTATTTTTTGGGCATCATATGTAGAGCAATTTCAAGCGTATTGTATCAAAAATAATGTAGCACAGGGTTGGCAGAAATATTCAGCAAAGCGTGTAGTGTTTCTGGCTTTGATATCGCTTATTATAAGTTTTTTGTATACACTACTTATTGGATTCTTAGTTTTAAATGTTTTTTAAAAAGTAGAACGTAGCGAAAAAGTAGTTATATGAGTATAAAGCGAGTTTTTTGTTATTTGATAATTGCTGTAGCTATAAGCTTTTCATCCCGGCTACAAAGTCAGGTGCTCTATCATACAGTTGATGATAGAGCACCTGAGCTTGTTATAACATTGAGTGATAATGATTGTGAGGAGACCGAGCTCGGGTCGAAGAAGAGCACAATAGAGCGTCTACTGAGTTGCATCTGAATGGAAAAAACGAGGAAGACAAAGACAGCCAAGCGCTCATACAATCTTCCTTTGAGCACATGAAGATGAATGATGCTCATGAGGCTCCTGTACCTATAGAAACTCCATGTGAATATACACATGCACTGGCTGCTTTGGTCTGGATGTTAATTATAGCAAACCAATCATAATAGTTTTTTAAGTACTGTACAGGCCCGTATATAGGGAGCAGCTGTATTAATTTTGATCCACTTGCTGAGTGGCCATTGTTTTCCTGATGCGAGCCTACACCAGGACCAGATGCCCTGTTTATCAAGATTACCTGTTTTATATTCGTGCTCAGTAAGAGTAATAATTTCTTGTACTGTACTATAAAATTCTTGCTCTTGTTGCTGTGCGCTATCGTATTGATATTTGGTATAAAAAAGTTGCGCAAGTCCCGTATAATTCCAATAGCTAAACCCTTCGCCCGGCATGACAAGTATTTTGTTTTCTATGCCAGCCTTGTACCAACTAATAAGTAATTTTCCCCAGCCAATTTGATAGGCCAGTATATCTGCAACGCTTACTGCGCCCCCGGTAAACTCGAGTATTTTAGCTGTACGAGAATTATAAGAAATCTGCGCGATAACTTTTACAAGCTTATTGTACTCTTTTTGAATAAGCATACTTAAGGGCGCTTCTGGCTTGCCTGTAAACGCTCTCATAAAGGCTATTTTCTTTCTAGAGATTCATGAATAGTTTGCAGCCAGTTCATCGCATGTGTATCTTGAGAGAACATACCCCGCGTAGTAACGATCGTGGTTTTGCTGTTTACTTTTTCAACGCCACGCATCATCATACACAAATGAACTGCTGAGCTGACTACGCCAATTCCACGTGGCTTGAGTAGCTCGTCAAGCGTGTCTGCTACTTGATTCGTTAAATTTTCTTGAATCTGTAAACGTCGCGCAAAAATATCGACTATACGTGGTACTTTGCTAAGGCCTATCACTTTTTCGTTTGGTAAATACGCGACATCGACTGTGCCAAAAAAAGGTAACATATGATGTTCGCATATCGAAAAAAAGTCTATATGGGCAATACTTACTAATTCATGTGAGGTGGCATTAAACAGTGCGTTATGAAGTACTTCATGAGGATTTTTAGCATATCCCGAGGTCACAAACATCCACGCCTCTGCTACACGTATAGGAGTTTTAAGTAACCCCTCGCGATTAGGATCTTCCCCTAATTCCTCAAGAAGGGACTTAGTGAGGTCGGCAATGCGTTCAAGTTTATTATTAGAGTTTGTATCACTTGTAGTATTACTCATGCTCTCCCCTATATTCTACCCACAATGTTTCGTTTTCATAGACGCGTAAGCTAGAGAGCTGCACCTCGGGTAGTGCTTCTTGTATAATTGGCCAGATACGGGCTAAAAAATTCTCTGAGGTAGGCATGACCCCGCGCATAAAATCAACATCAAAATTAAGATTCTTGTGATCTAATTTTTTAATCAAGCATTCTTGGACAACATCACCGAGCTTATTGGCGTCGTAGACATAGCCAGTGTCAGGATTTATAGTACCAACTACACCGACAATAAGCTTGTAATTATGCCCGTGGCCATAAAAGTTATCGTCTTTGCCAAAAATCTCGTGATTTTTCTCTTCAGAAAAATTTGGGTTATATATTCTATGTGCTGCACTAAATGTAAGTGTCTTGAACACGTACATTTTCATTTTTCTAGAAGTTTCTTGAGTTGCCATTTTTGCCCATATAATTAGTTCTTAAGTAAGCTTAGACTTACTTTAAGAAATAAAAGAAGCTGGCGTCAAGAAGCGGGTATAAGTTTTGCTCGTGTAAAGAGTATCGTTTGTGCTTTCTGAGCTCCGTTCATAATTTCTGGATCGTAGTAGTAATCCATAAGTGCTCGCTGAGCTTGCACATATCCCTCTTCACCTTCAAAACCATGACGCACCATAACTGACATATGAAGAGGCAAGAGCACCTTTAAGAGAGCTTGCCTACGTTCAACAAGACAAGAATCTTGCGAAAGCTTGCTTATAGCATGATCAACTTGGGTGAGAAATTCTTCACTGGTCATTGCATGTACAATAGCCTCAGTAAGAGCCCGAGCTTGCTCAAGTGTTATAGATCTAAGTTCTGTAAGACCAAACGCTTTTTCAAACAAGTACGCCCATTTTTGTTCGTTAAGCGCTTTAAGCTCTGGATTTTTGAGCGACTGTTCTAAGAGTAACTTGTTAAACTGGGATAAATCTGCTTGCTCAGAACCAAGACCTAAAGCTCTAAGAGCATCAAGCTGAATAGGTAGTATAATACCCAAAAACTTTTGCCATTTTTCAATAAGCGAGAGCGGTGAGATGCGTAAGAGCTCAAGGGCTGGCTCTTGTGCTCTTAATGTAGCTAGTATGTGCTCTTGAGCTTCACGTAATTGCTGTGGGTTCATAATAATTTTAACTTACTACTAATTTGTATAATTTACTGAGAGATTTCTTCAGCGATAACAACAAAATAAGGCTTTGCAAGCAATTCGCCCATTCTGCCAGCAAGCTCGACAATATAAGGCTTTTCAAATTGCTTCTGATGCATTTCTGCATTTTCCCAATTTTCATAGAGCATAAACTGTGCTAGGTTGTTTTTGTCTTGATGTAATCTATACTCCAAACAGGCGCCTTCAGCACGACTTGGTGCAACAACAGCTATGAGTGCTTGCTTTAATTCTTCTATTTTTTCTGGTTTTGCTTCAACAACAACCATCACCGTGTGAGCTTTTTTCATGGGTATATTTTCGCTTTTGTTATTTATAGAATTACCTGACACACTAAACGAAATAAGTAAAAGTGCTAATGCGCAGAGGCGTCCTGATATCATATGTAAAGCCCTTTATTAATAAAAATATAATAAACTAATTATTAAGTATAAAGAGCAGTATTTGTTTGTCCATAGAATTATACTTGCTGCTTGTAATAGTTGCTTATATTGAGCTTTGGAATATCTATACCATGATCCTACCTAAAACGGCTCAACAAAGTGCATATTGTGTGATATCTTTAATGGACAAAACAGAGCAACAAGGTTCGCTTATACATTGGCGCCGGTTCAACGACACAGAATTCGATGAAGAACTGCGCAAAAAGTCATTAGAAGAAGCCACTGAGGTTGTGCAACAGTGCTCTGGTGATGAGCAGATTGCAGAGCTGGGTGATTACTTGAAGTAGTTAATACGCTACGCGAACTGCATGCTATTTCAGATCTCAGCCAGATAAATACCCAAAAATACTAGAATAGCCAACTCTTATAAGGACCTGCCTTAGCATTTACTGCTTATGGCATCAACAAGTTCAGGGAAAGTAGGCTTATAATAATCTCCACCAAAATGACCCTGGTCTTTAAATTCATAATATTCGGTATTTAATTTTTCTTTAATAAATCTTGGCTCATGTATAGGTATCCATGGATCATCGCTTGAAGCAAATTGTATAATCCATTGTTGATTACTTTTTATAGCCTCCCAATTCCAAGGCCTATCAAAATAACCACTGAGTTTTTCTCGTTCGTACCCCAGATCTGTATAATAACTGCCAACAAGCACCGAACCTAATAACTTATTCTTCTCTGCAAAACGCATAGCAGCAATAGCACCAGATGAATGGCCTACGAGAATAGTATGTTGATCAGCCTTTAATACATCTTTAAGAAATGGAATCCAATAGCATTCGCGTGCTAACTGGCTATCAGGAAATTCTTGTGCAATAACGGGTATTCCCAACTTTTCAAGCTCTGTTTTAACGTAAGGAAACCAATTATCCGTTGGTTTGCAACCACCATTACCGGGAGCAATAATTACACGAATAGTAGTCACTTTATTTACCTCATGCGACACTTTCTTATTTTCCTCTTAAGCTAGCAATTAAAGCATGCACTGTCAAATTGCTATAAGGCTATCGCGATTTGTTTTTTTGCTCTATTATAAAAAAGATATTTTTGCTTTGGGGAAAGATTTTAAAATAGAAAGACCGTAGTTCTTATAGCAGGCATGTTGTCACGATTATCATGCAAATAGGGATAAACATATGAGCTTATCTAAAGAAAAAGCGAGAAATCTTCTTGCTGTCGCGTTTAGCATTTTTCTTATTGTACAAAGTATTGGTCTAAGATATGGCCGCGCTTATCGCTCTCAACAGGAGATGGTAGGTATGCATGAACTAAGCCAACTCCAAAATATATGGCGTAAAGCTGCTGTAGAAGATCTGATTACTCTTAAAAAACTGGCTGATCCTACTGAGCTACAACAAGCACGTACCCGTTTAGAAGAAGCAGAAAAAGGGATTCAAAATTCAGAAAAGCAAGCTCTAGAAGTTAGTGGAAAAAAGCCTGAATTTCTCCAAAAGACGTATGCTTATTACCGTCATTCAGCCTCGGCACTCATCGCGATTATAAAATTTTTGCTCGCTAAAAAAGAGGAATATTCGGTCAATGGAAACGAGATCAATTTTGAAAGCGAAGCTGACGCAGAAAAGTTTCGAGAGCTTATTAGTCAATTTGGTTTTCTTTATCAAGAAAAACAAGGCGTTGATGCTTTAATTTTAAATTATAGTAAAGCACTTTAGTACTAGGTTTTATGCTCTATACAGCTTATTTGGCTTTGCCGATTTAACTAATACTGATAAACTATTCTAGATAATATTTCAAACAAGTCTGACTAGGAATATAATTCTGTGTATATTTTGCTATTTAGTTTATTATTAGTGAGTTCATATAGTAATTCATCTGAGCCGGAGGTTACTAAAAATTATTATTCAGCTGAGAGAACATACCCGGTTTATGCAAACTTTCTTAACTTTTTGGCACAAGCACCGCAGCCATTTCATACGCTTTCTGTAGCTGAAGCACGTGCCGTAGTAGAACATGGGTTCAAGCGTGCTACTGAAAATTTAACACCAGTTAGAGCAATTATTGCTGCAGAAGCTATTAACGAAAAAGACCAAGCAGTAATACCTCTCACGATTTATATTCCTGATAATCTTGATAACACTGAACAGGATACTAAAAAATTACTTCCAGTGATTACTTTTTTTCACGGTGGTGGCTGGGTACTTGGTAGTGTTGAAGGAGCACAAGAGCTCTGTAGGCGCTTAGCTCAATATACTTTTAGTATAGTTGTATCCGTAGATTATAGACTTGCGCCAGAGAATCCATTTCCTGTGCCCCTAGAAGACTGCTATTATGCGACAAAATGGGTGGCACACAATATACACCAGTATGGGGGCGATTCACATAAGCTTGTTGTTGCTGGCGAAAGCGCAGGAGGAAACCTGGCAACGACTGTTACTCTGAAAGCGCGCGACGAAAATTTATCTTTTATTAAAGCGCAACTACTTATTTATCCTGCTCTTGATTCTCATATTGATGACAAAATTTATAGCACTTTCTTAGACCAGCATTTTATAACGGCTGATTGCATGCGCTGGTATTGGAACCACTATGCTCAGCAAACTTCCTTAAATACGGGATACTTATCACCAGTTTATGCTGAGTCACTTACACACTTACCGCCAGCACTTATAGTAACAGCAGAGCATGATCCGCTTAAAGTTGAAGCAGAGCATTATGCCTATCTACTTGAAAAAGCAGGAGTGAGTGTGTGGTATAAAGAATATGCGCGCATGATTCATTTATTTCTTAATTTGCCGTTTGATGTACAAGAAGCTGTAGACGCTACAAAGGAAATTGCTGGACAATTGAGAAGTTTATTTGCTACGGAAGAAACTAAGTTTGTGCGTTGCATAGAAGATCAATGTAATGGATATGAAAACTAAAATAGTATTTGCTTTGAGTTTGCTTGTATCTGTACTGTGGTATAAGTATTGCTACACTATGCATGATGAAACTTTATTTGATATTGACTGGTTATTTTCAGAGCAAGATACTAGTAGTGCGCTTCAAGAACCAGAGCAGCAGCCTCAGAATTCAAACTCTTCTTCTATTTCTTTAGTAACTACTACCACAGAGAGTAGTGACACTGTTTTTTTTACTGATTATCTGAAAAAAACTCTTATACCGGACTTTTTTAAGTATACAGAACAAAGAAGTGGTGGCTATTTATGGAGTCGTAAAAATTATAATTCTCAACGTATCCGAGAGTTTTTGCGTGAGTATATTACGACGTATTACTTTACGCTGATGCGCGATGAAGTTGAAAGATTTGCCAATCGAATACAAGCTTATATAGAAAATGTGCACTTACGGATTGCTAAAAAATAGCAAGCGTTTGAGGACAAACCGATAAGCATCTGAGATTTTAGATGCTTATCGGTTTGCGAGTAATAAACTAGTGCACTTTATGCAGTGACTTCTCAAGTAAATCGAATAATTTATGTAAATCTGGATAAATATCACGAATAGTAGTAGAGCCGCCGCCAAAAAGCTCTGAGATACGTTCTTCTACTTCATGTTCTAAGCGTGTAGCAAGTTTTTTAATTTGTTTGGCTTCATACGCAGATAAGTCAAGTGTAGCTTCTTGCGTGAGAAACTCATCAATTTTTTGACTTGTTTGGGTCAATTCAAAAACGTTTATTTCTTTCATACTAGTCCTTTAAAAGTTATTAGTACTTAAGCTACTTCTTATAATTTTCAGGTTACTCCTGTTTTTTAGAATGTCTAGAAAAAATATAAAATTCTTGTGCTTGTTAAAGTATTTTTGTTAAAAATAAACTAGTGTTTAAAAATTTCTTAAAAGTATTGGAGTACAGATATGTCTTTTTTTGGTAACACCTGGTGGATAGGATTAATAGCTGGTGTGGTTATGGCTGCTGTTGCTATGCTCTTGCGCGCAGCTGGGTTTAGTAAGTTAGATATGCTTGGCTACGAGGGTGCTTTTTTTACAGGTAAGCGTACCGGTGTTGCAACGATAATACTGGGCTCTCTTATGCATGGCGTAGTTTCTGTAGTGGTTGCTTATATTTATATTTTCGCACTAAGATTACTTGGTTTACCGGTTAGTTGGTACTATGGCTTATTATTGGGTATTTTGCATTGGATTATTGCCGGACTTGTAATACCTCTTATGGATGACGCCAATCCGGGTGTACGTGGTGGATTTGTGTTACCCGTTGGTGTATTTGCGTATAAATACGGACTTGCAACTATGGCAAGCTTTGCGCTTGCGCACTTGGCGTATGGGCTTACACTTGGCCTATTATATAGTAAGTTTGGTGGTTAGATAAGCGCTGTCCTGTCAATTTAAAAAGTTTATGCTATTCTAAACAAAACTTATTGGGTTTAAAATTAATACGCATGAGTAGTTGTTATGAAGAGCATAAAACTTTTTGTTTCTCTAATTTTGTTTGCTTGTTCTGTGAAAATAGCTTGTATGGATAAGCGTAACCTAGATCAGTATGGGCTTTATTTAGCTCGAGCATTACCAGAAGCGATACGTGAGGGCAAGTTAGAGCAGGCTAAAAAATTGATTTCCAAGGGGGCTGAACTTGAATCTGATGAAGTATTGGATGCCTTATGGGATGCAGCTGAAGATGGTCACCAAGAAACAGTGCGTTTTTTGCTTGATGAAAAATTACATTATCTCTTAACGCAGGCAACGCCTAACAAAGTTATAAGGCTTGCTTTGCGTAGTAGGCATATAGTTGCTGTACAAAAGCTTCTTGAAGCTCATAAAAAATTAAAAATAGAATTGGATACAATAAAAACAGTTTTATCTGTTTTGGTAACGCTTACTGGCCAATTACAAAGTGCTCAAAAAGATGCACAAAAAAAAGAGGAAGCTTGCAAAGCGTATCAAGCCGGCACCCAAGAATTAGGTGACCAAGAAACCGATGGCCTTGTCGATTTGCTTGAGGGTTACACGCCCTATAAAGAGCTTAAAAAAGCAGAAAAAAATGCTAAGCGGCGTGTAGCTGGTTATACAGTGGAAATTGCAAAGCTTGAAGAAATATTTGATCTGTTCTTAATGAATCAGCATGATCTTGTACAAGAAGAAGACAAAAATGGAGAAACTCTTTTAGATCATGCCATTAGTCTTGAAACTCTGCATTATGTAGAGTTGTTACGTGAGAAATATAAAGCGAAAGCAACCATAGCTGGCATATATTCTGTTCTTAGTCCTACTTATGAAAGTCTATCTCATGAAAGTTTATTAGGATTCTTCTTTGCCAATCAGCCTGATCTTGTAGATGCACAAGACCGTAATGGTCAAACTCTTTTAGATTATGTTGTGGAAAACAGGCAGGTGCGCTTTGTAGATTTATTGCTTTGGCATAAAGCGAAAGCAACCGTATCGAGCTTGTACTCAGTTTTCAACTCTCTTAAGACCGATAGAACAGTAAACTCAGAGAGCCAAACGGTAGAATCTAATGAGCATGACGAGATATTTGTCTTGCTGGTGAGTCACTTACCAGATCTTATTAACCAGCAAGATAATCGTGGAAAAACTTTACTGTATCATGCCATAGAAAAGGGCTTTGTTGCCTACACTCGTTTGTTACTCGAATACGGTGCAGAGGTGAATATGCTCAATCTTGAAAACGCAAGTCCCCTGCATGTTGCTGTTAGCCATTTAAAAACAGAGCTTATGTTTAATAAAATGTTTTTCAACGACAAACAAGCTAAAGCGCTTTTTAATGTCAGAAAAGATATTGTTCAATTGCTTTTAGAGGCAGGAGCCGATTATTCTTCGCTTGAGTTCGACAATAACGAAGTACGAAATACTGTCAAAGAACTCTACGATAAAGCAAAGGCATTCCCTTCTTTAAAAAGAGTAATTACTCAGACCCAACCTTCTGAACCTAAGCGAGTACCTAAGCAAGTATTAATTAAAAATAAATTTGAACGTAAAGGGACTATAAGATTTTCGGTAAATGAGATTTATCAAGCTGCAAAAAAAGGAAAAAGAGACGCTGTTAAAGCGCTTTTGCAGGAACAAAATATAAATTTTGAGAAGTTACTTGATAACCAGGAAGAGAGCAAACAAGAAAGAAAAAAACTTTATAAACTAATAGAGTTACTCGAGACAGGCTCACAACATAATGGACGTAGATATAACTTCCATCGAAAACGTACCGGTGGTATTCAAGAATTAATTTCTATGCTTATTGAGAATAACCCAGATATGTTTGATGAGCAAAACTTGTCAATAAATGGCCATCAACTCTGGGATTTAATTAAAGTAGACCGGCGCATGGATATAATGGAAATACTGCGTAAAAGATTTGGTAGAGAAGTGACTACTATTGATGCAGAAGAAAATACTCTTAGTGAAGGGGATGGTGAAGAGATCGAAGTGGAAGAAGCAGTTTCTAATAATACTCAAGAAATTGAAGAACTATTAGTTCGTCATGGTGCGCAAAGTGGTATACTGTTAAACACTAAGGGGCGGATGCGGCGTGAGCACAAAAGTGTTTCTTTTAGCCCAGATTTAACAAGCGTGTTTAGCGTAACTGAGCTGCTAACTATTTAAGATCTATAATTACAGTAATATACAGGATAGTTAGTTATGAAGAAAATTAAATTTGTTATATATATCGTTTCCCTTGCCTTTTCTATGAGCATGTTCGGTATGAACCAGCAAAAAAAATCGGGGCAACAGCGGATTTTTGAGTCTGCTTATGAGAGTAGAAAGTATTCTTCGCTTAGAGCAGCCTTACGTAAAGCATGTGATAACCACGAAAAATTTGATGGTGAAGCAGCGCTCGCGGCTACTATAACGTCAGGTAACTTTAGTTTGGTAAAATTGCTACTCGATCAGGGTATTCCGGTACATACTTTAAAAATACAAGAAGCTTTTAGAGAAGCTGATAAAAATGGATATCATACTATAGTATGCTTATTACTTGAGAGAGGGCTATTCCGGTTCTATTTAGAGGAGCTTGACTTTAGCGAATACTTATGGGCAGTTTCTGCCCGTAATGGCTATTTAGCTGGCATAAAAAAGCTTCTTGAAGATGGCATCGATATTAATGCTGTAGACTATTATGCTTGTCAAAAAAGCTTGCTCAATTCGTCGTTATACACGGGTACTTCATATATATCCTATAATGATGATTGTGCGTGTGACTATCCAATTACATTGTTAGATATTAATGGCTCTGATCACGTTAAAATTCCTAATACTGCACTTTCTTATGCAGTACGCACCGGACAAAAAGACGTAGTAGCTTATTTACTTGAACATGGAGTAAATAGCGATAAGCGCTATTTAATTAGAGAGGTTAATGAGCATAAGACTATTGCTCAAATAGCCTTAGAGATTATCAAAGATCTTGATTTAGTATATCAGCTTGATCCCTCGAAAAAAAATGCAGCGCGGCTTACTTTACAGGAAGAAATTTTTACTTTGCTGCTAGATCATAACCCTAAGCTTATTTTTACACCAGCTCGTACGGGAAAAACGATGCTACACTACGCTGTACGTCATGGGCTTACTCAATGCGTAAGAGTATTGCTTGAACGCGGAGCAAAAGTAAACAAACAGGATTATATAGGCCGGACACCACTTCATAGAGTGTTTAGTATCCGTTCAGTAAAGACAAGAAGAGAGATAGCTCAGCTGCTTGTAGATGCGGGCGCTGATGTAACTATCACTAATACTGCCGGTATGTCTGTCTTAGAAGCTGTACGTGAGCCTGAATACCATTGTGGTTTGGGTAACTGTATATATGATATTATAAACTTAGCTGCACAGAATAAGCCTGCTCAGCAACAAGCATTTACTCTTAAAAAAAATAAGCAGAAGCATAAAGAAGCAGAAAATTCGTTGCCAAAGCAATTACATAAAGCAGTAAAAAAGGGTAAAACAACTCTTGTTAAAGATTTTGTGCGTAACCCTAAAAATTTTACTCAATTTTATGCTAATCCTGCGCATAGAGTAGAACTGTATAAACTTATACGAATGCTCAATGTACATTCACAAGATAATGGGCGAAAATATAACTTTTCTAGAAAGCGTACTGCCGGTGTTCAAGAAATACTTTCTATTCTTGTTGAAGATGACTCAAGTAATCTTGAGCAATTATTTAAAGATATGAGTTTCCTGCATTATGCTATTTTGGATGATCGCCTTGATATTGTTGAAATACTCGTAAAAAATTTTAATGCGCCTTTAAATGCTCAGGATGAGTTTGAAGCTACAGCTTTGCACTACGCTGTAGCAAGACGAAACGCTGCAATAGTGGAACTTCTGCTTTCTCATGGCGCGGATCCTAATACACAAGACGAAAACTCACTTACTCCGCTTGAGTATGACACTAGTGATGAGCGTATAACGACTCTGCTTCTTCTTTATGGCGCGAATTCTGCTATTGTTGAGCGCACTAGTGAGTCGCAACCAAATTCAGTTAAACTTACTGAAAAAGAAATTAATCTGCTTAAGCTAGCACCGGTATTGCCACTTATTTCTTAATTAAAAGATAACTAACATGGCAAAGCTCTATGTAAAATTTTTACTGGGTATACTGCTTATTGCGGGAGTGAGTGTTGCTTATTTTTGCCCACTACTCAAGAAATTTCCCGCATTGTCTGGGCCTTATGCCGTTGGTGTGCAAGCATATCACTTAATTGATACAGAGCGCACAGATTCTCGTACATCATCAAGAAAACGCGAGCTTATGGTGCGCCTTTATTATCCAAGTGCTTCTAACAAATACGTAGAGCCTTGTTATGCTTATATACCTAATAAGCTTGAAGCGCTCAAGAGCTTAAAAGCACAAGAATCATATATTCCCGAATTGTTTTGGAACTGCTTTTTGTCTGGTATTAAAAGCTATGCTGAATCACAAGCGACTATTAACCCAGAGAAAAATAGCTATCCTGTTATATTTTTTTTGCCCGGCATTGGAAGCTTAAATTTATATAGTTATTATCTCGAGCAGCTTGCAAGTGAAGGGTTTATTGTCGCAGCGCTTGAAATCCCGTTCGATACAGAATCAGTAATATTTCCAGAAAATCGCGTAGTAAGGCTTGACCCAGCATTTAAGCAAGCAATTAAATCTGGTAATCGTGAGAAAATCTATGAATATCGCACGCGATCCCATTATGAGTGGCTTGCTGATGCACAGTTTGTTGTAGAGTATCTTGAGAAACTTACACAAATGAGTAATTCGCAGTTTTATAGAAAATTAAACTTAGATAAGCTTGGCGTGCTTGGGCATTCTCATGGTGGTGCAGTTGCATTAGATCTATGCGCTCGCGATGCACGTGTTAAAGCGGGAATAGACATGGACGGCTGGACAAAAACCATCACAATAACTCCCGAGCTAAATAAACCATTTTTGTTTTTGCTTAACCAAGAAGGGCTTAGTGATATTAATTATTTTTATGGCGCTAACGGGTCAACTGTCCATCGATGCTGTATACCTGGTGCTGGGCATGGTGCATTTTCAGATTTAATATTTCTTAAATGGCCACTGCCCCAGCTTTTAGGTATAGTAACGGGCGATGCTCGTAAAGTTCAGCAGGAAATAAGCGAGCGCGTAATAAACTTTTTTAAAAAGAATTTTTTTATTGAAATTAACGTGTAAGCACTAGTAGTATAGACAAATATGGTAAAAACTTACGTAAAGTAGTATATGAGAAAATATTGGCTGCTTTTAGCTATGCTCTTAAGCTTTTGTGTACAGAATACAGCGTGCGTTATTCCTCTTGATGCCGTTAACGCTGCTGTTACGTATTCGTTTAGTGGAGGACGCTTGGGGGATAATATACTCAGCTACGTGCATGCGTTATGGGTTTCTTATAAGTACGATATTCCGCTTTTATATAGACCATTCCGGTATTCTGAACAACTGGCGTTGCATGATCCTCAGAAAGATCGTGATACGCTTATAGAGAAGTATACGAATACTATACAGTGTGGCCTTACGCGTAATGTAAAAATTGAGCGATCTGCAAAGGTGCTCTATACCGTTCCCTTTTATTCAGAATTTAATCAAGAAAAAATTCCTCCCTATCTTAAGGTTGATTGGGATAATAAAAGATTTAAAGATCTTATGAAGCGTAGACTGAAGTCGTCTACGCCCATAAAACAGTTTATACCAAAAGATAGAATTACCGTTGCGATTCATGTAAGAAAAGGGGGCGGTTTTGATATCAATGGCCAAAATTTCATGCCCTATAAATTTCCACCAGATAGCTTTTATATAAAGAGCCTAAAGACAATATCAGAGATGCTTAGGGACCAACCAATCTATGCTTTTATTTTTACTGATGATGCGCATCCTGAACATATTGCTCAAGAGTATGCTCGTAGGGTTAACCTGCCTAATATTACGTACGACTACAGAAAAGCGGGTAATCATTATGCGGCAAACGTGCTCGAGGATCTTTTTGCGATGTCAAAATTTAATTGTTTGATTAGGCCGTTATCAAATTACTCGCTCATAGCATCTAAGCTTGGCTCTATGATGATCGAAATAGCTCCTGCATATAATGGCATAAGGCACGGTGCCCCTTTTGCTGGTAAATTAACTATTATCGACAAGCGTGCACAAAGATCTTAAATAGCTGCTATAATATCTTGAATTTAAACTTATTATGATTCTTCTAGCGTAATCTTTGAAAGTCTTATAGATAGATCCAAGGGTTCACTACTTATCGAAGTAGTATTAGCAGCTTGAGGTATAGGGCGAGTACGAGCGCTACGTGCACTATGTTTAGCATTTTCTCGTCCGATCTCGCTCTCTTCACGCAGTCTTTTTAGACTCCCTCTTTTTGGCTCTTGAATTAGCCCTTGAGTTATAACCAAACATATACGAGGAAATAGCCTTCTAATACTAGCTTGTTCTTGCGGATCGATAGATTCTGATGGTACTTCTATGGTTTCTAAGCGTGGAAAAAGAGAAAGCAATCTATCTATATGACTAGCCAAGAGAAGCGTATTCTTGTCACGATGATTAAGAGTAATTCGTGTAGCAGTAGGATAACGTTCTGTTATTCTACGCAAGTCAGGGGAGTTAATATTTTCAATAAAAAGATCAGGCGCTTGTGTTACTTGAAGAGTTGGATTTGCAGGTCGAGCGCGAAATCTTCTATAGCGAAGATTTAGTGGTGAGTTTGGTGGAGCAAGAACACTAAACTCACTTTCAGATGCATAAAAAGTAAAATTGAATAACGATAGAGCTAGCATAATTGCTTGTTTGAGTATTTTTTTAAGCATAAGATCTCTTGTTCTCTTATTTATTTTTTAATTTAACGATATTGTGTAAGCTGTTTGCTCAAATCAGTTAATCTTTCTGAAGCCTCGTAATCTCCAACAAAAGCTGCAAGATCATTAAATGCTCGAACTGCTTTTAGTATGCGGTCAGTAAGCATTGGAATATAATTAGGATCTAGTTGTAACCGAAATTCAGTATCAAGGCGCTTAAGTGCTTTAAATGCACGCTCGAAATTTGCAATAATAGTGCTAAATTCACCAGTACTTGTAACACCCGCCTGTGCATGGTCAAGCACCGTTTTTGCTGCTTGTAAAGCTTCTGCAAGTTCGTCTAAAGCGTCCCTAGTATAATTACGTGCTTCGCCAGGTACATCTTCAAAACCAAGGCCTCTATTGCGTTCTTGCAAAACTTGCTCATTTAGCTGGTTTATATCTTGTCGTATTGTCGCAACAAGATCAAATGGTGCGCTGCTACTTGAACTTGTAGAAGAGCTACTGGTTTTGCTGCCCTTTCTAATTGCCCGTAAAATCTTTCGTGGTTTTTCGAGAGCACCCTTTACCGTTTGACCAAACTTACCTGAGAATTTTTGTAAAAGGGCTGTATCGCTCTTGCTCTTTGGTGGCTTTGGGGGCATGGCAGTTGAACTGCTTGAGGAAGTGCTCGAGCGGCGCTTTTTAGGCTCTTGCTTGATTTCTTCTTCTTGCTCTTTCGTTTCTTCTTGAGGACTGGTCGTCTCTTCTTCACGTTCTCTTTTAGGGCGTTGAGTTTTTTGTGTTGTTTCTACTGCTATCTCTGGAACAGGTATTTGTTGAATTACTAAGTTTAACTCTGGGAAAAACTTTTGAATATGAGCACGATTAGCAGAATTTAATAGATTTGATGAGAGCTCTAAGTGAGTTAGTCTTGGAAAATGATATTGTAAGAGATTTATTTGCTGCAGTGAAAGCTGTGTAGTATCTTCCATGCGATCAAGAACAATTCTCGTAATATTCGGATAGCGCTGTGATAGATTGCGTAAGGTAGGCTCTGAACTGAGTTGCTCAATAAAAAGGGTAAGCTCATTGCGCGGCAAGGGAACAGGTGTACCAACTTGCGAGCCAAGCGGTGGTAATGGTGGTCGAGAGGGAGCACCAGGCTGTCCGAAAAAGCCAGATTTGCCTTCTGATGCATAAAATGGAGTATAAATAAGCGCTAAAGCGAATAGCATAAATTTTTTAAGCATAACATTTTCCTAAGTTAATTAATTATTTGGTAGCTTAGTATGCTTAGAATAACATAAATCTTATGCAAATAGCAATAATACGACAGTAAGAGCTCTGGTAGTAAGCTTTGTAAAACAAAACAAAGTTGCTAAATTTTTCCCAGAATGCTGCTTATACTTGAAATCTCGCTTAAAAGTCTTGTGTATACTAAAAGGAAATAGCTAAGCTTTTTACGAGGTTTAATTACGAGAAAAAACTTGCTTTATTTGCTTATTTTTTTAATCTTTCTCATGCTTAACCATAATGCTTGCTCGGCGCTTACCAATAGCACCGTCAGTGCGCTAAATACTGCCATTAAGCATAAGTATTGCGCTGCATGTAACTTTATAAGTTGCCAGCAGCAAGAATCATCACCATCAATAACACTTAATGCTGAGCCTGAGCCATTTGCTGGATATGGTCCTATTGGTTGGTATGTATTTAGAGATGGACAGTGGATACCGGCCCATAACGAGAAAATATCATGTGGCTCGCGTATAGCGTTGCACATACATGGCAGTGCAGGTGAGTTAAGTAATAATCTCGGTGCGTATTTAGCACAGAAAAATAACTACGACGTACTTTTGGGCTTTCGTTACAACCCCACTATAGAGTACGAAAAAGCGGGTGATTTTTTTGCTGAGCATCTTACACAATTACTTAATGATACTAATTTCGGCGTGTGCATAGATATTTTTGCGTATAGCGCAGGAACGGTTGTAACTCGCTGGGTACTTGAGCTTCAAGAGTTAGGGAAGTACGAGAATATTAATCATGTGGTATTAATTGGTGATGCTAATACGGGCTTTTATTATGCACCGCATTTGATACTTGAAGAAGACTCACAAATAGCAGCAAAGCTTGCTTTGTTTATTTACTATCATATTATTGATCCCAAGATAATTGGCTTTTCAGATAAGATACCAAATCAGCAAATACAAACGGGCGTAACCCAGCAGCCTGATGACCCGCATGCTGCAACATTTTTAAAATTACTTATGCTTACACCCGTGCCTTCAAATATATTTAATAATCTTAAGTATTATATCTTAACGGGTACTGATGGCAGCGCTCTGGCACCATTGGATTTGGTTGAATTAGCAACAGGTATTGATAACGTATTTGCTTATGCAGAAGAGCGGTTACAGTTAGGCATAAATCCAGTAGCGTATAGGGAACTTTATCCGACACTCGGTTTACTATGGCGCAAAGCATTTGTAGAGCCTACAGAAATAGCATTAAACAGAAAGCTTACTTGGGATGGATTTATCTCTGAAGCTTCGACAGCTAATATTGAAGTACCTACTTCTAAGTCATGCTTTTTTGCAAATAATACAGATTTTGCATTAAGGTCAGTTCCGCTCAATCATGCTCAATTAGTGGGATTACAAGAGCTGTCGCTACCAGATCCTGTAGTGCGTGTCTTAGATATCTGGCTTGCTACGTGGCAAGCGAACTGTTTTGGACAAAATAATCCCTGCAAACTTAAATAACTTAATCTTCTTGTGGGCCTTTAATAGAATTTATAAGTTTTGTGAGTTTAGCATGCTTATATGAATCTGACAAAACGCTTGCGCACAAACGCACATAAACATATTCGCACATTCGCATACATGCATATTAGCATAAAGTAATAGAAACACATAAGCATATATATATGAGAAGCTAAAAGCTCTAGATCTAAAGCAATACAAACATATGTTTTTACGCATAAGCATACTTGCATATATGTGCGAATATATATAAGCATAAAAGCATATAGGCATAAATATGCTTTTATGCGAAAGCATCTCGATAAAAAATAATAAAACTGCTTGATTTTACACCTAAAATTAAAAATCAAATAAATTTGCCCTAAATTAATCGAGTTTTTATCTTGAGTGTAAAACTATTAATTGGAATTCTTTCTTGTATTATATTGCAAATTTGTTCGTGTATTTTTCTAAGAGTTTATAAAAAATTTGTATACTCTGACTTAGTTTTACGGCTATGCTTTTTTGTTGTACACTAAGTGCGCACAAACACAAAACCATCTCTAAGAAATTACTTGTCGTATGAAAAAGCTTTTGTTACTTGCGCTTATAACTGTATCATGTTGCTACGCGAGCGAAGAACCGAGCAGTGCTGAAGCGAGCATTATTTTTACTGGTCAAAATTTTAGCGCCCCTATACTAGTACGAACTATAAGCAATTCTGATAACAATGAGACATCTATTACTTATGAAAAAGCCCATTTTTATGGAGGGACTGCCCGTGTTTTAGCGCTTCATGAGAAGATTAAAAGGCGGGAACAACTTACTGATGAAGATAATGAACTGCTTAAAATGATTGGCAGACTTGTAATGAGACGAGTTGTAGTATCACGGTGAATAAGGTTTTTGTTATGCATTTCTGTAATGATAACTTTACAGAAATGCATCCTTCTTTAAATTTCTACGGAGCAGCATCTTTAGAAAGAATATCCGTTTCTCTCATTAAGTATGGGGGAGTGAGAAATATCCCCCATACTATATATACTAGCTTATTGGGCACAATTTCTTGTTCTGTTAATTATTACGCGTGCTTGTTGAAGAATTCTTTGATTTTTGTTTATGGGCGCCAAGAAATTTGGTGCCGCTAAGCTTTGGCCTTCATTAATAACATAAGTCAAGAAGCTTTGTAGTTCGCTAGCAAGATTTTTGCTTTGCTGACAGAGACAAATAACAATATTAGTAGGACTTGCGATTGGATATGCTCCACTCGCTGGTGAGTTGATGGTGCTTATACGTAAGTTAGTTGGAACGCAACCAACAGCATTAAGCGCATTTTGAATTGTTTGAACTGTTGGCGCTATGAAAGCTCCTGATTTATTTTGTATTGACGAGCTTTTTACTTGTGGGAATGATCTTTTTTTGATGACATCAAAACCAACATACCCAAAAGCACCTGCATTATTATTTATATACTGTGCAACAGCTGTGCTTCCTTTACGGCCTACAGTATTAGGATTGCCAAATCCTGGCGGAATGGGTGTTGGAGCTTGCGTGCCACTGAATGGCCATACGGTTGAACCAAGTGCTGAGCTTAAAAACTGGTTTATATTTCCTGTAGAACCACTGCTATCAGAACGTATAACTACTTTAATAGCTAGACGCCCTACTTCAGGTGCCAAGTGAGGATTTAGAGCAAAGAAAGCTGGATCATCCCAAGTTAGTATTTTACCCGTTAAAATATCAGCAATGTTTTTTGCGGTTAATTTCAATGGCAGTGTATAGCCTGGTAAATTATAACCAAATGATACTCCTGCTACTGCGATTGGAATATTCAAAAGATCGCAACCTGCAGCATGACCATCATCAATTTGTTGGCTAGTAGGTGGCACATCACTTCCTGCAAAAGCGATATTTCGTGCAATAAGATTCGTAATGCCTGCGCCTGAACCACTTGTACCTAAATACTTAAAGCCTGGTGTTGGGTGTATTATATTATAGTTCTGGCATATTTGTTGTAAAAAATCTTTGCTCAATGTCGAGCCATTGCCCACAACAGCTGCTTTAAGAGAAACTATTTGTATAAGGCAAAGTAGTGCCAACGATATCTTACTGCTATACTTCACAGGATACCCTTTCGGTGGGAGAGAATAGTAGAGTAACAAACACAACACGTAAAGCCTATTATGTTAAAAGTTAAAAAAGCAAGAATGCTTTTGCTGCGCTCTATCTATATCTGGTAATATATATACTTAAATTGTAAGCATTCAAAAACAAAAAGAAGTTATATGCATAAATTTTTCTTGGCGATGATATTTATTTCAGCTCTAAACTCTTACGGCAGCGAAGACCCTAGTTTTTTTTGGGGAAATCTGAACAATGCAAAGATAATTTTGCCAGCATTAAACAGTAGAAAGACCAATGAAGAACGGCGCAGAAAGCGGGATAAGAGCTTTCATGCTAACAATATATTACGAGAAATTTACCCAAACCCTCATCAATTTAAAAAATACCCGAGTTTGCTTAAAGTTCCATTCGAAGTTCAAAAACAGGTTTTAGCTCAATTAGATATTCGTCAGTTATTAGAACTAGCTCAAGCATCTGAAGCTTATGAAAACTTGGTAAAAAAGTATGGTAAAGAAATAACGGAGCTTAATTTGGCCAATAATAATAAAAATGCTTACTATTGCCATATCGATGCACTTTTTACTCGTATAGATAAGATTGCCGAATATTTTCCTAATTTGCAGAGATTAATAATAGGTAATGAAGGATTTATCGCATCAAGGCGTGCCTATGCCGCTGGTTTTAATTTTTATGAACGTAATGTTGTCACACTTATTAGAAAGATTACTACGTTGTTTCCTAAACTTACTTATTTGCGCATTACCGACTTATCGGAACATTTATGGGAAGAAGTTCTAAAAGACTTTGAAGAAGCACACAAATTACTTGCTGAATGGGCTCAAGGTCCTCATAGGGAACTTAAGCTGATTACTAAAAGCTTTTTACTTGGTTCCTTATGTTCTAAAGAAGACCAAATACCCAATGCTATACAGTTAAGAAAGAAAGCTAATTAGCGGGCTGCCTAAACAATAGACAAAGTTAAGCTTTTTGTAGTAATATAGTGATCATATAGCACTACTTTTAGGTTTTACTCTATGTATTTTATATATTTTTACACGTTAGCTCCTCTTATTCTACTTACGCTATCTTTTTCTGCTTTCCCTGCGGAGAATACAGTACTGGCTTGTGATTACGAAGATACCCTTTCAGCCATTGCGCCTTCTTTATTTGGATTAAACCTAATTACTCGAGGTGTTAGAAAAAGTGCGTCTGCGCCGCTTGGAAACATAGGTGCCTTAGAAGCCACTTTATCTAGTAGCTGTATAAATAAAAATCTTATAGATTTACTGCAGAGGGGAAGTGCTGGTGTACTTGAGCAATACTTGATAACCGGTTCTTTTCCAGTTTCACTTCAGTCTATTAAGCAATATATATCGCAAAAAAATATACTTAAGCTACTTATCCAGTATGGAGCACATGTAGAACAAAATTCACTTAATAATTATGGTTTTGATGTATTTGATAAGTTCACTATTTTAGGAAAAAGAGCACAAGTGTTCTTCGAAATAGTTAATGTGCTCTTAACTGCAGGCGAATACGAGAAAGTCAAACATCTTGTAGCTAATATAAAAACTTATTTTACATTTGACCAAGAGCTAAAAGAAGATCTTAAGACATTATTCGATGAGGTATTTTCAGATAAATACGCGGTTACTTACTCAGGCCAAGAAGCGACGGAAAAAGAGAAAAAAGAGTTTCAGCTTATGCAACGTGTTTTAAAAGCACTACGTAATGCTCTTTTAGAAGAGCAAAATGGAGTGTCCGAACTTGCTCTTGCGCTTAAGCAACTTAAATCTCCTACAGATAAACATGCAATGGAAGAGCTTGAGGCCATTATCATGCGCACCGCTTCTTATGCTGTAGGTCAGGGACACAAAGAAATAGTAGCACTTTTTGTTTATTTACTTCCCGAACTTAAACCAAGCTTGCTTGAGTTGGTAGAAAGTATTCTTGCAAGAATAGAATCCGAGAAAGTAGATTCTATTATATCTCAGGAAGAAGCGCTACTCTTGCAAAGCAAGTATAACGAAATAAAAACAGTGCTAAATTAAGTTAATGCTTTCTGAACAGGAGGTGAATCGCCAAACTTTTTGTACTTGTTGGCAAGCTCACGCACTTTAGGCTTGTTATATGAAAGCGCATAGAGAACAAGCGGATCTTCTTCTTCATGACATACCTCAAGCATAATATCGTGTTTAAGGAATTCTTCAACAATATCAAATTTTTGCTCAAGAATTGCCATAGCAAGTGGAGAAAAGCGGCCCTCGCATGAGAAAGCGGCTCCTAAATCCAGAAGCTCTCTTATCAATTCAACGTCGTTATCATCTATAACAAGTTTGAGTAATAAAGCATCTATATTTTTTAACGCACCGGTGGGAATTTTATCTTTGTGAGCTAGTAAGGACTGTATCATATACTCTCTTTGTTCTTCTCCAGAAGGGCGTCTAGAGCTCGTCTCTACTGTTGGCAGATGTTCAATAACAGCATAAGCTTTATTGTTTTTTATAAGCTGTTCGCATGCAAACAAATCTGCTTCTTTTTCGTGAGCAATAGAATAGTGTCTTGAAATATCGGGGTAGAATTTTACGAGTAATGCTGCCATTAGTGGCGTTACTAATGCTAAAGATATTCCTCCGCCAAATTTTTTTGTTGGATACAAGAGAACAAGCGCTGTAGCCAGAGCAACGGGGAATACGAGTTGGCTTTTAAGATTATGCTGATGGTAGGCGTGTCCTAGTTCATGATACAAGGTGTGTAGCGCTAGCCCTTTAGAAGCATACCTTTCAAGCGATTTAAGAACAATAACACTGATGCTAAAAGGGAATGGCATTGTATGGAAGCCGACCGTTTCCCCTTCTTCTAACAACTCATCTCCCTCAAGAAATACTATATTACTGCTCATGCCCATGTCTTTAAGCGCTTCATCTATAAGCACGCGCCATTCAGGTGAAACTTCACGTAGATTATATTTTTCTATCGTCGATTGTTTGGCTGCTTGTTGAAGCTCTGTGTTGCTTATGCCACACGTATTATATATAAATGCGAGAGCTGTTTGCACCGAAGTAGCAGGTAATAATGCATCTAAGATAAACTTAAAGTGATCTCGTAGTACACTCTGATGTTTCATTTTATTTATCTCTCGTGTTTCTTCTAAAACTGTACTTAAAGCAACTGCTGAACTTAAGCTTATTCCCGAAGAGTTTATATTGCTTGATACTCCTAAAAAGCTCCCTAAAAATGCTATGATACAAAGTTTTTTCATAAGGATACTCATAAATAACTACTGAGAAATAGGATTTGTTTGATATCTTTTAATAAGCGTAAATATCTCCATATTGCCATTCTCTTGAGCAAGTTCAAGTGCACTTTTATTTTTGTAAACTAAGTATGGATCAGCACCGTGCTTGAGCAACAACTCTATAATCTCTGGGTTGATATATTGTCTCGACAATGCTTCACCCAACGCAACGCGGCCATCAGATAACTGGAAATTTGGATCGGCCCCATATTTTAATACTAGTTCTAGAAGTTCTTTTTGATTTCTTTGAGTAGTATCAAGCAATGATTGAGCTAATTTCGCAAGACTATAATCGTTAGGGCGTGCATACATATCAAGTTCCAAAGCTTTCTGTACTAATGGCAATGCTGCAAACTCACTATATTTTTTTGCAAGCTCCTGCACCTTCGGTTTATTATAGGCAAGTGCGTAAAGAACAACGGGGTCTTGCTCATGGCATGTTTCGAGAGTGATTTTGTGGTCAACAAATACTTCGACTACGTCGAACCTCTGATAAATAATTGCTATACTTAATGGCGAAAAACGATTATCGCAAGAAAAAGAAGCGCCTAAATCAAGAAGACGTTTTATCAAAACTGGGTTATTGTTAGCAAATTTAAATAATACTTCATCTTGACTTTTTAGCTGTTCAGCGGAAATCTTGTCTTTATGTTCAAGCAAGCACTGAGTTAAATATGCTTCTGCTTCATCATCTACGGACGCAAGCATCTTTAAAATTACATGAGCTTTGCCATGTTTTATTAACTGTTCGCAGGCAAACAAGCTTGCCTCCTTCTCTACAAATTTTTCATTTAGCGCAGATGTAATTCCCGATGTTGCAATAAAGTTAGGCAAAATTATTCCTAACAAGATATTAAGAGCCGCTAATGAAGTATAAAGAATAAGGGTTGGATTATAATATAATGCTGCTCCAAGCGATGCTGTTAAACCAGCTAAATAGATTGCACTCAGTAGAGAGGGAATTTTTATAGAAGCGTGGTAAATAAGTTGGCTTTTAAGATCGTGTCGATGGTAGATGTGTCCTATTTCATGATAAAGCCCAAATACCACTTTGTGGGACCCATAAAATTTTTCGGTTGGTAAAGCTGCTATAATATCAATAAGCCCCTCAAGCTTTGTTGCAGCAAAAGCCGCAGCAACTCCTAAGTTTTCGCCTTCAAGAAAAACAATATCACTTATATCAAAATCTTTGTTCTTATTAAACGCTTGAATGGTCTCATTAATAAGCACACGCCATTCAGGTGAAGGCTCGTGTAAGTTATATTCTTTTATCACCGCTTGTTTGGCTACTTCTCGTAATGTTACTTTATCGATACCGAGTCCTTTAGCGATTGGTTCAAGAGTATTTCTCAGCGATTCTGATGTTTGCTTTTTTATAATGCTCCAGATAGTAGAGTCATCTGAAGAATACGTGCTGCTAGATGCTGCTAAAAAGCTGCCCAGTATTACTAGGAGACAAAATCTTTTCATAAATATACCCTATATAGTTATTTTAAAAATATAATAAGTATAAATATTTACTTTATTTTGTCAAATAGAATTAATTAGTCTAGCTGCTTTTTAATCTGCTCCCTGGTAAAGTACCTAATACAAGCAGTATGCTATAAACCTGTGAACCTGATTGGGCTAAATCTAACGGGCTAGAATTATGATTAGTGAGAGCATTTACCTCTGCCCCATTGCGTATAAGCTCGCTAACAGTAATAGCATTATTATCAGACGCCGCTGTATGTAACGGTGTTTCACCCCATCTATTGCGCGCGTTAATATCCGCACCACTTTCTATAAGCACAGCAGCGATTTGCGGATAGTCGGTATTGCTTGCGTAATGAAGCGGCGTGTCGCCTTGTGCTTGCGTTGCATTAACATATGCTCCATTTTTTATAAGCGCTTTAATCGCAGCAATTCTACCGTTTTTAGCCGCTATATGCAATGGTGTATTGCCAAATCTATCTTTGATATCAACGAGCACGCTGTACCTAATAAGCACGTTAATGGCATTCGTTTTATTCTTAGCTGCAGCATAATGAAGCGCTGTGGGATATGTATCAAACATATCCTCGATAGGATCTTTCAAATCTGCGCCATGCATAATTGCTTGTATAAGTTCGTGCATATCCTCATTAAATAGTGCTTGCTGGAGATCTTCTTGAGCGGTTGCTTGCTTAGCCTTGAATTGGTTTATAGCATCTTTAAGGCTCTCGTTAGCTGGCTTTATCAAATATTTATCGAGCTTAACTTGAGCACAAATTATTGTGCTTGAGGTGATCAAGAGTGCTAGTAAAAATAACTTTTTCATTTAAATACCTATTTTTTCTGGAATATCTCATAGCTATTTTATTAAAGGAAGCTGTTATTTCGGGCTCTATTAGTTAACTTATCTTAAACTTGAGTGGAGCGCTAGGTGTTGGCGATCTTCCTTTAACAGGCATTGGAGATTTTCTTGATCGTGATGCGAGACCCATTCTTTTTATAATGCTTACAAGTTCTACGTCATACACACGTTTTGCTTCTGTTAATACGTTTTTAAGTGAGCTTGTTTTATTATTATCATATAAGCATTCCACTAAAATTTTTCGCCGGGTTTCAGTGCTTGATTCAAATTTTCCTGCTGGTCTTTTAGTCAAAAGTTCTTGCTCAATAATATCTGCTCTTTTTTGTTTTATAAGTTGATTACATGCAAGCAAAATAGACTCTTGATTAGATTCTACGCAGTCACCGATAACCGTAAAAATTGACAGTATGAGTGCAGAGAAAACTCCTACGTTACAACTTACAGCAAATTCTTTTCCATACGTGTCTATCTTTTTACCCAAAGCATAATTAATAATAGAAAGTGCTACAGGAGGAATTAATATTATTACCTGATTAAAGCGCCCATGATCATAATAAACATCAGCTAGAACACGATAGAGCGCAAATATTTTTTCTTTTGTAACAGCACCTTTGTCATGCTCTTCAACATCTTTAAAAGATTTAACGAGCAAAAAGGGGTATAGTGCTCTAAGCGCTCGCGCTTGGCTAGTAAGTGTATCACTTTCTAAAACAAGTATTTCTTCAGTGATGCCTAAATCTTGAATTGCCTCTTGAACCAACCCTTGTATTTCTGGTGATGGCTCATATGCGTTATATAATTTCATGAGAGCTTGTTTTTGTAACTCCATAAAGCTGGCTGTCACAGAAGATACTTCTTCTCCAGCAACAGAATATGAATATGATGTAAAGATAACCAAAAACGCTAAAACTCTATAAATTTTATTCATGCTCATTTCTCGTGCTTATTTTTAGTATATATGACTAGATTCAAGCGCAATATTCTTTTTATAAGCAAGGTGCATCGAATAGAAACAAGAACTTATAAAAAGACCAAAGATAGTTGATGCCTGAGTAAGACCAAGCTTTTTTTTAAACTCATCAAAAAATAAGCTGTATAAAAGTGTTTGGACAAAGAAATGTATAGGTATACAATTAGCGTCTTTCTCTGGTGGCACACGCTTAATGGCGAAGCTTATAAGCGCGGCTAAGAGTGGCCAATACCCTATATAGTTTAAGAATACTGAAAGATCAGAGTTACTGCCTATAAGCGTATCCTTGTAACCCATAGCATCAAGCCCTATAAAGCTTGCAGAAGCCAAAATGCTCGATACAGAAGGCATAGTGAGCTCTTGAGGAAATGCAGCATGAATAAACGTTTGGGTTATGGGGTTATTTATAAGTTTTTGCGGATAAAAATCAGCTCTGAGATTATGGATGGATATGGCCAAGATACAAGCAAAAAATAGTTTTTTCATAGAAGTATAATAATTAAATTAAAAATAAGTATTTTTCTTATCCCGCTGTATCACGTCGTACAATAACGTGAGTGCAACCGTTTCAGCGACCATTACTACAGCAAGTATATACAATATACTCATAAGTGTAACTATATGCATGCTTGAAACTCGCGCGATAAAACTAAGCGTAGAGTACGCTTGAGTGCGATAGAGAAAATAAAAAAGCGCTGAGACAGCAATAAATAGTATTTCAAGAAACACATCAATGCTTACCACAGTGCTTACACGTTCTTTAAATACTGTAAACGACCGCTTCAGTACAGCTTGTATACTTACATGCTCATAAGCCATAATCTGAAACGCCAAAGTTGTAGCAAGCTGCCATGCGAGTATAAGAATATCTCCCACAAAGGGAATAAGTGCGGGTACAAGAGCTACAAATAACTCTAAAACTGACCACTGTAGGAGAAGAGCTTGTTTGGCTAAACTCTTTCTAAAAGCTAATCTTAGTAAAGTGGGCTTGTGCGTTAGATGTGCTGAGATATAATACACGAGCGTAAGAGTAATAAAACTAAGTACAAAAATCTCAAACAAAAAAAGAATGCTTTTAAATATAATATTAAGCGCAACAGCAGTAGTAAGTGGACCTGTAAAATAGTCTGCTAAGATTTCGAAAAAATTTTGACCTATTAAATATTCGGTAATAATAGTTGCCAAAGGCAAGCGCGGTGCAATAGAGGCTGACAGTTTAAAACGAATAAGCTGCGTAAAAGCTATGAGAAAGCAAAATAAAGCATAGCGTCTATGATCAAAGACAACCGCCCGCAGCGATGCACGTATTAATCTTAGACCAATACGTACTTTTCTGAAAAATAAAAAACGACGCCGAGTCAGGCGTAAAAGTCGAAACACTTTCTTTTCCTGTTAAGAGAAGGGGAATTCCCCTTCTCTTATAAAAGATTTTTACTAAGCGCAGTTTCTAATCTTATTGATATTAGTATGTGCAAGCTGGCGCAACTGTGCATTAAGCTTTACTAAGAATTTTGCCGGAGCAAAATTTTGGCCCTGCTCAATTACATATTCTAAAAAGCCCTCTAAGAAGCGCTCGTTTTGCTGTGATTGACACTGGCACACAATAACATTAGTTGGTGATGCGATTGGATAAGCATCAGGAACAGGTGAGTTAATGGTATTAAGCCCAACGTTTTGCGCTTTAAGCACGTTACCAATAGTAACAAGTGTTGGTGCTATAAAATTACCAGATTTATTTTTAATCGAAGCAGTTTTTACATTGAGATATGAGCCCGTTTTTACTACGTTAAAGCCTACATACCCAAAACCACCCGGTGTAGCGTTTACATACTCGGCAACCTGCACACTATTGGCACGCCCTACTGAATTAGTATTTCCAAAGCCTGGTGGCACTGGTGTTGGTGCTTGTATGCCTGTAAATGGCCATTTTGCTGCCCCTAAAGCTGAGCGCAAGAACGCGTTTATGTCTCCAGTAGATCCGCTGCCATTTGTGCGTACTACAGGCTTAATACGCAAACGACCAACTTCTCCAGCAAGATGCGGGTTGAGTGCAAAGAATGCAGGGTCATCCCAGAATTTTATCTTGCCCGTTAAGATATCAGCAATATTTTGTGCTGTTAATTTAAGTGGCAGTGTATAACGGGGTAAGTGATACGCAAAAGCGATCCCCGTAAGGGCTACAGGAACGGGTATAAGAATACAGTTTTTAGCATGGCCTGCATTAATTTGTGCCTGAGTAGGTGGCACATCGCTTCCTGCAAAATTAAGTTGCTTATTAATAACACCTGTTACACCTGCGCCGGAACCGTTATTACCTGGATACGTAAATACAGGAGTTGGATGAGCTGCGTTATAGGCTTGTATGACACGCTGCAAAAAGCCTTTAAGCAAGGTCGAGCCATTGCCTTTAACAGCAGCTGCCGCATATGATGCTTGCGCTAAGCAAACAATCAGCAGTAAGCTTCTTGAAATATAGTTCATGTAGAAACCCTAATAAATAAAATAAATAATACCGGCCAATACCTACACGATACTTTATTTATAATGCGGTGTACAAGAGTTTCTGATCTCTAAATTTGCAAAGAATTTATTTCTGCAAGATGCTTGTTAACTCTTTCCAGAGCCACATGTATCTGCTCAAGTCTGAGACTACCCTCATCAAATTCACTTAATAAGAGATCATAGATATAGAGCGAGGCTAAAACACTTAGTTCTCAAATTTATCGAAAATTTTAGTAAGGTCTTCAGAATCTGGCGTTTTTTCTTCAAGAAGCTTGTAGGTAAAACTTAATACTCTTCGGGGGTTTTCTTGTTGCCAATTTTCTAGAAGTTCTATAGTTTTTTTCCAACGTACTTCAGCATTTAATATCTCAATTTCTCTTAAATGGGGAAAAGCCGTAATAATAGCATAAGCAAGTGAATAATCAAGATGCTGATTGCCCTGTAAGTTATTAATAGCTATTGCTGTTACTTGAGCATAACGGTGTTGTAAAAAAGCTATCAGTGGCACATTAACTCGTTCTATGTGTGACAAAACAAGAACATCTGCCCGGTCATTAAAAGATCCTGGTATATAATTGTTGTTAAGCAGCTCACTTCCGCAACTATACCCACAAATAACAAGTAAAAACAGAGCTATTCTTTTCACGAGTTTCCCTTTACCAAATGTAACTTATTTTAATAGTCTATACTAAACTACGCTTAGCATCAAAACTTCACCTTTAATATAACTCATGCATATGCCGGTGCGATAACTTATAAAATAAACGATATCGCCAATTGTTGAGCAGGGGACCCATTGCCAACTTCTTGAGAAAAAAGGTTTTTACTGGAAACTTTAGAACGCTCAAGTTGATGGTTTTATAACAAATATCCCCACTTAATTGCTTATTTTAAATTTTTTGATAATCTGAACAAAAAGATGCTTTATTGACGTCTTATTATAGCTAATTTAACTAAATTATTAAGATGAAAGTCAAAAAATATGAAATTATTTCTACAGAAATCTCTTTTTACGTTACTCTTAAGCTCCTCTTTGCTGGCATTTAGCACGCAAGAAATAGCACAAGAACATTTAACACTGGAAGAAAACAATGCGATAGTTTATCAAGTTTTAAATCGTTGGGAAGGACAAGAGCACCGCATTAAACAGCTCATGTACGAATCTACACTCTCCGAAAAGCCATTACAATATTATAATGGTGACGACCGCGTAGCAACATTTAATAATAACGACCAGACAGTTTTAACCTACTTAGATAAAGATGGAAAAATTAGTGTTGGTTTGACCTATGAGCAAATCCTTGTTATCGCGGATAGCACTGAGCAAGAAAGCGCAGTAAGCGAACCTGATATAACAATAGAGCTCTAAGCCAAGCGCGTGTAGCGCTATTTATATAAATTAATAAACATAAAAAAGCCAGAGTAGACTTTAAAAAGCTGCTTTGGCTTTTTTGATTTGAGAAAATTTTTATGCATTTTTCACGTTATTTTTTAGTATTTTCACTTAATCTTATAGTTTTATTGCAGCCAGCTTCAGCAGGCATTAAGCCATTAAGCAGAAAAGAAGCTCATGTTGAGCACACTAGATATGTGCCAGTTGCTATTCAAGCACCAGCAACTTTTACTGAACTTCAAAAACTTGTGTTTAAGGCCCAACAAGAGCAGCGAAAAATTTCTGTTATAGGTGCTGGCAAAAGCCAGGGCGGCCAAACAAGTTCTTCTCAACCAAATACTTGTCGCATAAGTTTGCACAAAATTAACAAAGTTGTATCTTTTAACCGAGCTGCCAAAGAAATCACCGTAGAGGCGGGTATGACGTGGGCCCAATTACAAGACTATATAAAATCTTATGGTTTGGCAGTACTAGCGATGCAATCGTATAGCGATTTCTCTATTGGTGGCTCATTATCTGTAAACGTGCATGGTCAAGATGTACGTGCTGCACCACTTATCAAGACTGTGAAATCTTTTAAACTTCTATTACATGATGGCCAAATTATCACCGTAACACGTGATCATCCTAATGCTAACTATAGAAAACTCTTTAAGCTTGCTCTAGGGGGTTACGGATTGTTCGGTATTATTACTGAAGTAACACTGCGCCTTACAGACGATATTATGCTTGAAAAGCATACGCAAGCAATTAATGCAAGTAAGCTTGCTGATTATTTCCTGAAGAAAATTAATGATCCTGCCACACAGTTTATTTCAGGCCGTTTTTCTATAAGTGACTCAGATTTGCTTGAGAAAGTGTTAGTAATAACCTATAAGAAAGCATCTGGTAACAATGCTCAAGCCTCTCCTGATACTCAAGCTTCTATAAAGCGTGAGAAAGTATCACGCAAATCTATCAATTGGATGTCGATCTTCAGCCCACTTAAGAAATTGCGTTTCTGGGTGGAAGAAAATATAATTGAACGTCCCGAGACCGTATCACGTAATACTTTTATGAGTGCTACGCTTAATAGTTTACCTTCGGATACTACTCATAGTCAGTATATTTTGCAAGAATATTTTATACCATACAAGTACATTTCACAGTTTATATTTTTCTTGCGAGATATAATTCAAGCATATGAGATTAACATACTTAATGTAACTGCACGGCATATACCTAAAGATTCTGAATCGATGCTTGCCTATGCACGGCAAGATATGTGTGCCTTTGTTTTATATATTAAAATACCCAAAGACACGTGCTACTATCCGAAATTTACCAAGTGGACACGTGCGTTAGTTAATGAAGCTCTTGCTTTAGATGGATGTTATTATTTACCTTATCACTTATTGGCAACGCGCGAACAGGTACATAGAGCCTATCCAACCTTTAAGGCTTTTATAGAGCTTAAGAAAATTTATGATCCACAAGAACTATTTTCTAATAAACTTTATGAGCAGTATAAATAACCATAAAAAAATGAAAAAACTTATTTTGTATATAAGTATGTGGTTTTCAAGTACATCAGTAACACTCTATGCTAAGCCAAGAGCAACACCAGTGCATGACTTTACCGGAGCTATGCTACTTGGTGCAGTTCCTGTGTTTGGCCCCTACTGGAGCATTGATGTGCTAAAAAGTAGACTTCAAGCTCCACAGGTAAGCATCATAAGGCACATTTTACCGAGTGTTGCGGGTACTGTTATTGGAACAACATTATGGTACAAATTTGCCCAATTTCTTCAAGAAAAATTTCCTAATAGTGGCTTAAATAATTATTTAGCCGCAAGTCTACCGCCTGCTATGACATTAGCAGCACGCATATATTATTACCCAACTTCACGAAGAGCTTTCAAAGCTTTCATAAACAGAGCTTTTAAATAACTAATTACTTAAATAAAGCAGCACACTGTGCTTTATACAGTGTGCTGCTTTACGTTATCTATAATAACTACTTTACTTATTAATTATTAGCCACCAAATCCTGGAATTCCACCAAATGGAAAGCCTCCGGTACCTGACGTTGAAGTTTTACATGTATAATTCATTGGTGTTGCTATGCCACTTAACGGTGGTGGCAATTGTGCTTGTGGCTTAGTACAATCGTTATCTTTGAAAGTAATACCTGAGCGCGGAGCTCCATAGGTTTTACCGCCGTCGCTTGAGCATACACAATGCGCAGTCGTGCTTGTTCCTGAGCCTGTTGGAGCAGTGCTTGAACCTGAACCTGCTGGTGGTGTGGATGGCGAACTTGGTGTTGTGCTACCAGACCCTGATGCTGGTTTTGATGGCTTTTTATCACCAGCTTTTTTATGAGCAGGTTTTGATGGAGTTGTAGCTGCACCGACAGTAACGGCAACACCTGCAGGTAAGCTTGCTGGTGATAAGTTATTGGCATCAACTATTTTAGTTATAGAATAAGTAGTTGTAGAAATTGGATTTACTACACGTGCAAGCGGTGAAGAACCAGACTGGGTTGAGCCATCTTCCCATGTAATAGTATACGGAGCTGTTCCTCCGCTGACAGTTGCCTCAATAGTTACTACGCCACCGGTAGTAACTGTTGTTGGTGTAGCTACTAATGCTGCTGAACTTGGTCCTGTTGCCGGCTGATTTACGGTAATCGTGTAGCAAACGCTATCGCTCGGAGCATTTGATGGACAGGTTGCCGCCGCTATGCTTACATTTGTAGGGCAGGTTGCGCATGAAGTTGAGGTTGATGCTGAGCTACCTGTGTTAAAGCCTTCTGAGCCCGAGCTTGTGCATAATGCGCTATTGGCACAGCATACACCCCAGCTATAATGCGGTGCTTGCAAGAAGTTAATCATAGTTAATGGTTGACTATCAAGCATAAGCTGCTGATCAAAGCAACTTTGTGAGTTTGAGCATCCACCAAATAAGCTCGCACTCGCCTCCATGTAACCCGTAACACTTTGACCGGCAGGTGCTGACATGTTTACGTTGTTTTCTAAATTGCTGTCTTGAAAGCTACCAGTCTCTAAACACGCTATTTGCATATTTGAGGGAGCTTGCAGATAAACGTTGTTGTTGGTAGTTTTATTTACCAATGTAACCCCTATGCTCTTACCAGCAAAAAGGGCCTGTGGTACGAAACTTACAAGCGCTAAAGCACAGATAAGCAACAAATTTATAGGTTTCTTCATATTTTCTCCTGTTTTTACGTTTGCTTAAATTTAACACTTTAAGCATAGCAAAGTTAAAAATAAAAAAGCAATATTTTCTAATATTTAAATATTTATACAAAATTTAGCGAAAAAAAATGCAGAAAAAGGCGTTGGTTAGTATATTTTTAGCGCGTACTTTGGTATGCTAACAATCCAAGAGTATAAAAAAATAATAATAAAAAAGAGAGAAGAACATGCGTAAAAACAGTGCTTTTTGCTTTTTAGCCAGTTTTATAACCATTCAACTATTTTTCTCTATGAACACTTCGTATAGTACTATCATAAGCGTAGATTCGCATCAGGAAGTAAAAAAATACGTAAAGCCTACTTCTATACTTATTTACGATATTGATGAGACACTTACCTATCGTGAGGGTATATTTTTCCACCCACGGGCACATCGCCACAAAAAGCGCCTAAAAGAGCGCATACAATCTAGCTCACCAGTACTTTATCAGAATCTTATTAGCATTCTTCATAAAAACACACCCATGCTTCTCATGGAAGAAGACATTCCCGCGCTTATTAACAATTTTATGGCGCAGGGAACACGTGTATTTGCCTGTACCAAGCGTTATCATGGGCACTACGGCGTTATTGATAGATTTGAGGAACACACGCATAATTTGCTACAAAAATTGGGTATCACCTTTAATTTTTGGAATTATAGTTTTTTCTATCAAAACCCTTTAAACATAGCGCTTAATCCTCAAGAATGCACCAGTGGTCGTAGCTGTAAAGCCTTGTTTTTTAATAATATCTATTTTACTGACGATAACCAAAAAGGCCCCGCTTTACAGGCATTATTTACCACTCTTGGCTATATTCCAGAGCATGTAGTGTTTGTTGATGATCTCTATGATAATTTAGTCTCTGTCGAGAATACTTTAACTGAATGGGGAATTCCTGTTACCTGTATTCATTACACAAATCCCCAACCAGACATAAGTTTTAGCAAGAAAGAACTTGTAAAAGTAGTCAAGCGCACGCTTAAAACCGCTCAAGCTTCTTAAAAAGCTTTTATCTAAGCTGATTTAGCATAACTTCACGATTTTGATGGCGGAAACATCAAAAACAGTCTTTATTTGATGTAGAGATATCAATTTTGGCCAAAATTTGATGACTTCGCCATCATTTTTGGTTTTCTTGCTTTAATTTAGTATAAATTTATGGTTATATTTAAACGCTTATTACAGTTACCGTTAGAGGGAAAAACCAGTATTTTTCTCTTCGGGCCTCAAGGAACAGGGAAAACACTCTGGATTAAAACGCACGTAAAAGCTGATATTTACTTAGATTTGTTTGATTTTTCTACTTATAGCATGTTGCTTGCAAACCCAAGTAGACTAGAGAACATGATACCGCCTTCTTATGCGGGATGGGTTGTCATTGATGAGGTTCAGCGCATTCCCCAGCTTTTAAATGAAGTACATCGGCTTATAGAACACAAAAAAATTCGCTTTCTTCTTACAAGGTTCAAGTGCGCGAAGCCTCAGAAAGCATGGTACTAATTTACTTGCCGGTAGAGCTCTTACATACCATATGCATCCTCTGGTAATTCAAGAGATAGGCGAAAGCTTTAGCTTAGAGCATGCCATTCGTTTTGGGCTTTTACCAACAGCGGTTTCTCACGAAGACCCTAAGAAATATTTAGAAAGCTATGTAGAAACCTATGTAAAAGAAGAAGTTTTGCAAGAAAGGCTTACTCGAAATATCGGTGCTTTTACTCGCTTTCTTGAGGCTGCGAGCTTTTCATAAGGGCAAGTTCTTAACGTTTCTGAAATTGCACGCGAACTCCATATAAATCGTACTGTTGTAGCAAATTATTTTGATATATTAGAAGATTTGTTACTTGGCTCAAGAATATCAGCTTTTGCAGGTCGCGCTAAACGAAAAGTTATAGCCCACCAGAAGTTCTATTTTTTTGATGCGGGTGTCTATAGAAGCTTACGATCAACCGGACCACTTGATTCCCAAGAAGAAATAGATGGCGCTACACTCGAGACGCTCTTCTTGCAATCGTTAAGCGCCATTAACGATTATTACAATCTAAATTACAAGATATATTTCTGGAGAACAACCGAAGGCAGCGAAGTGGACTTTGTTATTTATGGACCAAAGGGCTTTCACGCATTTGAGATTAAGCGCTCCTCTGGGGTGACTAGCAAATCACTTAAAGGCCTAAAACAATTTGGTGAAGAATATCCAGAAGCACGTTTATCGCTTATTTTCTTGGGCAAGCAGAAAGAATATCACGATAAGATTACCGCTTTCCCTTTAGTAAAGGCGCTAAAATTATTGCCTGAGCTTATAAGTTATTAAATTAAAATTTTTTGCTGAAAGGTTGACGATCTTTATAAGCTCTACGACATACTTAAGCTTGAAGATAAAACCCCTATAGAGGCCACAGACATAATTGCCAACACTGTAGTGCCACTCTCAACATAAATAATCGGCTCTGCGCTTAGTACACAGCAACTTATAAGGAAATCTTAAAGATGAGCTCTAGTCACCCCTAAGTGCTCACTCTATTGCTTATGCGCGCTAGGCGCTACCTGATCTTTAAAATGCGTAATAATATAGAGCGCTAAAATAAACAACCCTACAAAGCCCTGATTGCCCATGATACTATGAAATGTAAAAGTACCCAGCGTCAAGCACATAAACGTAAGTAGTGCATAGTACTCCACAGGTATAGTATATCCAGGAAACATCTGGCCTATAAAAAATTGTGGCTGAGCCAAAAACATTTGAGCCATAAGCAGCATACCCGCTTGAGGGCTATCACTCAATTGGCCTGACTCATTTGTCTGAGTTGTGTTAAGAAGCCCAGGATTTTGTTGCAGCATTTGCAACATAGGCATCATAGCGGCTAGTTCTGGATTGCGAGCTAACTCAGCTTGTACCTCTGGATTACTTAGTAGCGCCGACAAAGATTCGGTGTTATCCCCTAAGACATCTGAAGCTTTTTTCTTCTCAACATCAAGCATAAGCTTAAACAGCTTTTCATCTTTAAACATCTTACGCATAGTGGTTTCATCATCGTCATCAGAATTTATTTCATCACTATCATTTGATGTTCTTTCTGGCCATTTTTCCATAGCAAAAAGCTGGTTTGATAAAACAACTAGAACCAAAGCAAATAGATATTTTTTCATGAGTTTAATTACTTGTTTAATCAGGTGTTATTAAAAATTTTAGAATAGCTTTAAGTTAACAAATGTGTTTAAAAAAAGAAATAGACTATTCATAATAATAGTTTGTTTTTTTAATCAAGATATCGTACACTGCAATCTTGATATTTTATTAAAGCACAAATATTATTAAACTTCTGGATAACTAGTATACATATGTTTAAACGATATAAATTCTTAAGAAAATTACTTCTTTTGGCTTTGGCGCTTATCGCTCAAAAAACTTACACAGAAAATTTTTTCTCTCTATTATGGACAACTTTAACAGTACGTAATCCTGTTTTTAGCAATTTTTTGCGCCCTGTAAATCGTAATCTTGCACTACAACTTGTTCAACCATGCCCACAAGCTATACAAGCTAAGCAACGGGTTCATTCAGGACAAATAGTATCTGCACGCCATATGGATATTGCTCGTGCTATATCTGACAGCGTTCATAGAGATGAAGTTTCTAGAGAACTTGCTGAAAAGTTTTTTAACTTATCACCAGAAGAAAAAGATGAATTGCTTGCTGAAGCTGAGATATATCGTCTTTGGAAAGCTTTCCGAGGATTTCAGTTTTAAGAACTTTTAAACTATTCTAGCATCATGTATAGTAGAAGCTTGTTAAATCAAAACTATCCCTAAAAAAATTAGAGGTGTTTTTTGAAAAAGCTACTGCTTATTTTATTATTTTTGGTTGCACATTTGACTACCCATAGCTCCGAACAATGGCTGCTAAGCACAGCTCTGGTGTTATTGACAGAGCAAATGAGTATTCATAACACTAATTCGCTTGAATTCATGCTTACTAATGAAGATGGGGCTATGGAGATCGAATTCAGTAAAGACGACGCTCCTAGCTCTGACAATGAGAGAGACACACAACTTGCCCTCAATATATCTGATTTTGAAGAAGAGCTTTAAAACTTAGAGCATTCTCTTTATATATTCGCTTGCAAAACTATTTTAACATATTAAAATAACAGAGCCAGATTAAACTAAAGCGGAGAAATCTCATGAACAGCATTATTAAAAAGCTTGCAGTATTAGCTATCTTTGCAACTTTCTTTGCAGCTCAAAAAACTTATACTACTCAAGAAGACTGGTTTCAAACATGGGATCGTCCTGAGTACGTAGAATGGGCAGCCGAGATTCCTGAAGGATATGAGCTTCATATTATCAGTGCACAAGAGAGTGATTATCTTGTCGTAAAAGCAAATCTACTTATGGGCTCAAACGGCTTACCTGGATTTGAAGTCATAGAGCAAGTTTACGCTAAGCATCAATTAAAAATGTAAGATGTTTAACTAGAGCAAGTTATCTTATTAGTTTTCCATGCTTATACTTGACGAGGGTATAGTAAGACACGTGAGCAATACAAGTGACAAAAGCGTTGTAGACATGTAGAATAACTCTTATACATTGGTAATTTTATTTTTAGCGAAAGTGTTCGAATTTCATGAACAGTATAATATCTACATTAATATTCGCAATAGTTTTAAGTACAAGCTATACGCACGCTTATAAGATTGATACGAAACTTAACGAAGAGCTTGATAAAGCACTTGTACAAGAAAATGTTAATAGCTTTTCTAAAATAATGCTAAGCCTGCCAGCGGATGCTTCGGTTATGTATAAAGGGGAAGAGTTGCCGCTTTATCGTTTTATGCTTAAGGCTTATCCTTATATGGAAAAAAAGCTACAAACTCAGGAATCTATAACGAGCTCGATAAATACATTCGGTGTTTATACTATAGCCACCTATCTTATTAGTGCGCTTTGCCTCTTATTTGTTAAGGACGAGAATTTCCCAAAAGGAATTGCTGCGGATAAGTTGGCACAACTTAGAGTAGACAGGCTAGAACAGGCTCGAGCATTTAGGTTCGTTTTATTTATGGGAAGTAGTGTTATGCTTGGTGCGATGGGAGCAATATCATTTTTCTCACAAGGCAGTTTGACACCAACGCAACAACTTAAGCTTCTTATGCAAGAATTTCTTGAAAAGCACTCATTGCCC
>Ga0351964_1013_pt2 | contig 42028 bp, 39 predicted proteins | sample TotcelT113001N15_FD_205807 | JGI IMG/M metagenome (GOLD analysis project Ga0351964, IMG submission 205807) | Enriched cells from coal bed in the Powder River Basin, Montana, United States - Total cells T11 rep3 HSBNCT.T11.300.1.N15 ... | reverse complement strand
GCGACACCCATCCCGACTTCGACTTGAACGTTGGCACGCCATACCACAGCGTCAGCGCAGCCTCCGGATAAAGTCGCTCGATGAGCAACCTCAGTGAGTCGAAGAGCGGCCTCCGGTCCTCAGGCACTGCGTCCACAAAGCGTTGCACTTCCTCGTTCATTCCACTCTCCTGAGTCGCCCGCACCTTGTGCGTTGGCGCGGCGCCGGTCACCACCTGTCGATGCGGAATGACGACCGCAATCCTTTCCGACGCTTCGGTTGCTCTGCGTGCACAATCACGAGCCGTGCACGTACTTCTCCGGCTCCGCCTTGAATGCATCCCGGCAATGGATAGAGCAGAAGTAGTACGTCTTGTCCTGGTACGTCGCGCTGCCGGCCGCAGTCTTCGGGTCAACATCCATACCGCACACCGGGTCCTTCACAGTAACCATTGCCTGCTCCTTGCTGCCCTGGCTCACCTCAACTCTTGGCGTACCGGCCAGGACCGCCGACGGTTCGACGAGAGCCGAGGGCTTGTAGTTCCTCAACCGATTGGCGTTGCTGACCACGGAAAGCGAGCTCATCGCCATGGCCGCTGCGGCAATCATGGGACTCAAGAGGATACCGAATGGCGGGTAGAGCACTCCCGCGGCCACCGGGATACCGATCGTGTTGTACACAAATGCGAAGGTCAGGTTCTGTCTGATGTTCCGCATCGTTGCGCGGCTCAGGGTGATAGCAGTGGCCACTCCCTTCAACTCACCGGAGATAAGCGTGATATCTGACGCCTCAATAGCCACGTCGGTGCCGGTACCGATGGCTATTCCGACATCCGCTTGCGCGAGAGCCGGAGCATCATTGATGCCATCGCCGACCATGCCCACCAGCTTGTTTTCGCCCTGGAGCCGTCTGACCTCCAGTGCCTTGTCCTGCGGCAGCACCTCGGCAAGCACGCGTTCGATGCCCACCTGACGGGCGATGGCTTCAGCCGTGTGCCTGTTGTCTCCCGTTATCATGACAACTTCAAGTCCAAGGCTGCGCAGGGTGGCGATAGCGATGGCGGAGTCTTCTTTCACCGTGTCGGCCACGGCGACAACGCCTGCCGGTGTGCCATCAATCGCAACGAATATGGAGGTCTTACCCTCGACAGCCAACCTCTCCGCCTCCTTCTCCAGTGTGGCGGTATCCAGGCCTGCATCATCCAGCAATCGCCGGCTACCCACCAGCAGGCGCTTCCCTTCGACCGATACCCGGATTCCCATGCCGGTGACCGACTCGAACTCGCCGGGTTCGGCCAACTCCAAACCCTTCTCCTCTGCACCCCGCACAATAGACTCGCCCAGCGGATGCTCGGAGGAGCGTTCGGCCGAGGCTACCAACCGCAGCAGTTCATCGGCATCGACGTCCCCGACAGGGACCACGTCCGTGAGCGACGGCCGGCCTTTCGTTATCGTGCCTGTCTTGTCGAGTATCAGCGTATCGAGCTTGTGCGCTATCTCAAGCGCCTCCGCTGAGCGGATAAGGATGCCATTCTGAGCCCCCTTGCCTGTACCAACCATAATCGACAGCGGCGTGGCAAGCCCAAGCGCGCAGGGGCAGGATACGATGAGCACCGCCACCGCATTGACCAGGGCGAAGATGAGAGCCGGCACCGGACCGAAGTTGAACCAGACAACGAAGGTGCCAATGGAAATGAAGATGACTATGGGGACGAACCGACTCGCAATCAGGTCGGCCAGGCGCTGGATGGGCGCCTTGGAGCTCTGCGCCTGTTCCACCAGCTGGATAATCTGCGCCAGCATGGTGTCCTTGCCTACTTTCGTCGCCCTGAAGCGAAAGGCCCCCGTCTGATTGATGGTGGCGCCGATGACCGTATCCCCTTCCCGCTTGGTCACGGGCAGGCTCTCACCGGTAACCATCGACTCGTCAAGCGTGGAACGCCCTTCGACTATCTCTCCATCTACCGGCACCTTCTCACCGGGACGGACAATCACGATGTCGCCCTGCAGGACCTCGTCGATCGGGATATCCTCCTCGGCGCTATTTCGCACCACACGCGCCGTCCTCGGTTGGAGGCCGATGAGCTTGCGGATGGCCTCGCCAGTGCCTCCCCGGGCAATTGCCTCGAGGAGGCGCCCCAGCATGACGAGGGTGATGATGACTCCCACCGCCTCGTAGTAGACGGCACGCAGGTTCTCCGGCAGGGCGTTCGGCACAACGGTAACCACGAGACTGTATGCGAAGGCAGCCGAGGTGCCGATGGTAATCAGCGTGTTCATGTCCGCGGTGCGGTGGCGCAGGGTCAGCCAGCCGGTGCGATGGATCGGCCAGCCAGAGTAGAACATCACAGGGGCGATGAGCGCCAGTTGCAGCCACGGATTGAGCAGGATCATGGGTAGCCACGACGGGTGGAAGAACTCGTGCGCCATCATCCCAAACACCACGGGGAAGCTGAGAACCGCGCCGACTACGAGGCGCCGGGTGATGTCTTGACGCTCAGCCGCCCGTTGCGCGGCTTCTTTGTCCTCGGTATCTCGCCCACCGGGCTCGTCACGCACGCTGACCGAGTACCCGGTGTCCTCGATGACCTTATCCAGCCCCTCCGGCGTCACCTGCGCAGGGTCATAGCGAACGGAGATGCGCTGAGCGCCGAAGTTCACCTTGACATCGTCGACGCCGCGAACGGCGTTCAAAGCCCTCTCGATGTTCATGGCGCAGCTCGGGCAGGTCATACCGCTGCCTACCATGGCGAATTCCACCTGGGATGTTCCCGCCACCGGCAGCGTGGGTCCCACTCCGACCGCTTTCGCAAACTCCTGTGCGGGAGCCGCCTTCGCCTCCGGAACGGGGCAGGTTGCACTCTCCGGGACGGGACAGGTTGCTTCGGCGGCAGCCACGGGCTTGTCCGTCTCCGCGCCGTTGTCCTCAACGATGAGGGTCCCGTGAAGCATGTTCATGCCGCAGGCGAACCCGAACTCGCCCGCCTTGTCCGGCGTGAATTCAAGCGTAGTCTTTGCGAATGGGGCCAGCGTCTTGCTGACCTGAAAGTCGGGAAAGACCACCCGTGAACTGCACTCGCCTGCCTCCTTCCGGTCGAATATCAGCCGGAGAGGAACACCCTTGCGAACGCGAATGACATCCGGAGAGTAGCCTCCTTTGACGGTGACTACTATCTCCTGCACGTTGCCCATCACCCGGGCTGCGTGCGACTGCTTGGGGCCGAAGAAGTACCATGCAAGGAGGCCGATTGCCCCCACACCACCGAGCGTCACAGCCAGTTGAGATCCATCCATCGTGACTCCCTCCTACTCTCGCTGCACCCCATTCGGTATGCGCCTTGGCGGCAGCGCAGGCGTGAAACACGCCATCGTCAACCCGATGCGGTTCGCACTTCCGGCGCCGCCTTCGGTGCACAGATCAGTGCTGCTTCAAGGTCACGTACGCGATGTATGCGCCGGCGACACCCGCTATGATTATCAGAACCGTCAGGCTGGATGCGAACAACTCGTGCCAGTAGGCGCCGACCGCGACGCCGATGGCCAGCAACGCCAGCTTGAAGATGCCTATCTGCCACCACGTGAGAGTGTACGCTTTGAACGGGTTCATCTCTGACCCTCCTCTGCCACCTGAGCGTCCATGGTAGCGCAAGAGCGAAGCCTGTGCCAGCGCGGCGCACATGTCGTGTGCCGACCTGCTACGATATCCACTGTATCGCGCCCGGCAGACCGGCGCCAGGCTGCTTTCGACGGGCACGTCGACATGAACATACTGCTCCTACTGGCTCACCCCACACCCGGCAGTCTCAACCATGCGATTGCCGCGGAATGTCGTGCCGCTCTGCTCTCGATGGGGCATCGCGTGCAGTACCATGACCTTTACGCCGAGCATTTCGACCCCATCCTGCGCGGGGAGGAAGTGCCGAAGACGGCGGCCGTGGACAACGTGATTGCACGGCACTGCTGGGAGCTGAGCGAGGCCGACGGTATCGTAGTGGTCCATCCGAACTGGTGGGGCCAGCCCCCCGCGATTCTCAAGGGCTGGATAGACCGCGTTGTGCGCCCGAACGTGGCCTATCGCTTTGATGAAGGCGACGCCGGCGAGGGAGTCCCCGTAGGTTTGCTCCGCGCACACACGGCGGTGGTGTTCAACACGGGCAACACTTCCCTGGCCAGGGAAGTGGCGTCCTTCGGTGATCCCCTCGAGCGCCTGTGGCGCGACTGCCTCTTCGGCCTGTGTGGTGTCTCTGACGTGAGACGGAGACTCTTCGGCGTGGTCGTCACGAGCACCCTCGATGAACGTGCGGCCTGGCTAGCCGAGGCCAGACAAATGGTTACGGCGGCATTCCCTCCGGAAGCTTAGCCGCTGACTGGGAATATCACGGGGCAGCACACCGGTCCGGGGCCTTCCGTCCCTCAGCGGCTTTGCCTTTCTACTGGAATGGTGCTAGTCTAGACCTGTAGCATGTCCGAATTGCGCTCCAGCGGAACGCTTCCCGGGAGCGCTGATGGACATGCAATCATGACCGATTCCCTCACCACTCTCTTCACGGTCACGTCTCAGGGGCGGATGTGGGGGCCCTTCGCGGCGCCGAACGGCATTCTCGAACAGAACAGGACAAGGTTTGTCGCGGGCGGCATAGCCGCGCAGTAAGGCTTACACATGAACATGATTAGCGATACCGGTTCGTCAGAGATTCAGGTCGAGGCGGCCGCGCCAACGGGAGATGCGTATGACGATGACGCGTATGCGGCGGACGCGAGTGCCAAGAGTGAAAGCGTTGAAGAGGCGGAACTCACACTTGCCGCCGACGACTACAAGTCATCGGTACCTTTTCTCGATGACGAGATAGTCGATGATTCCATCCGCATGTACCTGCGGGAAATCGGCCAGGTGCCGCTGCTCAAGACCACGGAGGAGCGAGTCCTCTCAACCGCGATTGAGCGCAGGCGCCACCTCGCGAAGCTGCAGGAAGCACATTCCAGGAAGTACGGCACAACCTGCACCGCCGTCGAGCTGACTGCGGAAATCATCGGTCGCCTCGTCGCGACCTACCCGGTACTGGAGACTATCACCCGGAAGCTGAATCTGGGAGACGATCTCAGCGTGGGACAACTCCTGTGTCTGCCCGAGTTGCGCGCCGCCATCGACAACAGCGTCGAACCTGGCCTCATTTCCGCCGTGGCGGATGAGACCAACCGCACCGTCACGACCGCGGATGAGGCGATCGTGAGCCTCTCGGTGAACAGTGGACTGCTGCCACCCCGAGCCATCGAAATACTCGCGACGGAATCGATTGAAGGACTGCGCGAGTTGATTGAGAGCAACACCCTGGGCCAGCTGCTCCAACCCTACGAAGGGGAGCTTCGCCGAGCCTACGACGATATCGAGCGGACGGCCGAGCACGCAGAAGCCCATCTCACCCGGGCGAATCTCCGTCTTGTGGTGAGCATCGCCAAGAAATACACCGGTCATGGAATGCCTCTCCTGGACCTTGTCCAGGAGGGCAACATCGGCCTGATGCGTGCGGTGCAGAAGTACCGCCATCGCAAGGGCTTCAAGTTCAGCACCTACGCGACGTGGTGGATACGACAGGGGACCACCCGCGCTATCGCCGACCAGTCGCGCACAATACGTATCCCGGTACACATGATTGAAGCCATGAACCGGCTGCTGCGCACCACCCGCCAGTTGAGCCAGGAACTGCAACACGAACCGACTCATGAGGAAATCGGACTCCGCCTCAACATCACCTCCGACCGCGTTGAGGAGGTGATGGACTTGTTCCACCATGAGCCACTCTCCCTGGATACCCCGGTGGGCGAGGATGGCGATGCACGTCTGGGTGACTTCGTTGAGGATGAAAGCAGCCCTTCACCTTCTGACGTGGCCACGCAAGAGCTTCTCAAGGAACAGATTGACAGGGCTCTCGACGAACTCACGCCGAGGGAGAAGAGGGTGCTGCAGCTCCGCTACGGTCTCAAGGACGGACACGCACGTACGCTCGACGAAGTGGGACAGGAATTCGGACTGACCCGCGAGCGCATACGCCAGATAGAGGCCAAATCACTCCGCAAGCTGCGACAGCCCGCCATAAGCCGCAAGCTGAAGGATTACCTGGAATAGCAGTTGACGCGACCGGTCAGTGCACGTACAATGCACGCCTGCCTTCGAGTACAAGCTATGAATGAACCGATGACGTTCAGGCCGGTTGCAGGAGCCATGATGATGCGCCCCATGCTTTCGCACGGGAGGACGCTGTCGCACTCGAATTAACCTGAGATTAGAAACGATGCAAGGCGAAGAAGCCTCCCGAAAGGGAGGCTTCTTCTTGTTTCCGGCTCGCATAGAGGAAGGGGCGACAGTGCGGGCAGCCGGAGCGCAATACCCGGGATAGCCGGAGACAACCAGGAACTCAAGCAGGAAATAAGGAAGGAGGAACACACAATGCCGGAACCGTGCGCCTATTTCAGAGGGGAATACATGAATCCCAAGGATGCGAAAATAGGAATCATGACCCACGCGTTTCACTACGGCACAGCAACTTTCGGCGGCCTCAACGCCACATGGGATGAGGAAAAGGAGCAGTTCTGCATCTTTCGCATACTGGACCACTACCGCCGACAGCTCACCGCCTGCAAGATGCTGCACATCAAACTTCCCTACACTGAGCACGAGATGGCCGCCATCACAGTCGAGGCCGTCAGGCGCACCGGCTTCCGGCAGAACGTGTACATCAGGCCGGTGGCGTACAAGTCGTCGGAGTCGCTCGGAGTGAGACTGCACGACCTGGATGCCGACTGGACCGTAATCGCCACCGTCCTCCCACCGTTCTCCAGCAAGGGCGGACTTCGCTGCTCCACCTCTTCGTGGGTACGAACGAGCGACAACCAGATACTCACCCACGGCAAAATATGCGGTGGATACGTTAACGGCGCGCTGGCGAAGACAGAGGCACAGCTCACCGGGTTTGACGACACCATCATGCTGACTGCTCAAGGACATGTCTCCGAGGGCGCCGTCACCAACACCTTCATCGTCGTCAAGGGCAGGCTCATCACTCCTGCCCCCTCAGACGGAATACTGTTGGGTATGACTCGCGACACGGTGATGCAACTGGCCAGAAACGAACTGGGGTTGGAGACTATTGAGCGGAGCATCGTCCGCAGTGAGCTCTACGAGGCCGAGGAGGCCTTCTTCACCGGAACGTATTCGGGTGTGGTCCCCATCGTCGAGATCGACCTGCGGTCGGTAGGCTCCGGAGAGCCGGGAACAATCACCACGAAGCTGCAGACTATGTACCGCGAACTGGCGATGGGAAGGAACCCGAGATACTCCGATTGGTACACGTTCTTGAAGGCGGAATAGACTGACCCGAGCGATTCACCGCCGCGGGCCGGTTACGGTCTGCGGCGGTGAGACCGTTCCCATGACCATGCCACGGGCGCTCGCCGCCGGAATGCACCTCACTGCAGCGCTCGCCGCCGGTCGCGCCGCACCATCATCTCGCCTTTCTTCTCGTACTGCTCCCGAATGCGCCGGATGACACGCTCAGGAATCACAGGGTGCACGAAGAAGTCGGAGACCGTTCTCCCGGCGCCTGCTCCAACATCCATGGCTATGGCAGACAGTGCCCTTTTCAGCGTCCTATCGAGAAACGGAACCTTCTTGGTCACTACCACCACGGGCCCCGTGCCGATGCAGATGGCGAAACGCCAGTTGAGCGAGAGTCGACGGCAGAAGTTGCGCATGACTCTGACCGCTTCACCGGTAGTGAGTTCCGGCCTCGGAAACGCGCAATTCACCACGGCGTACACCTTCACGTCGTGACTGAGTGCGTTCCCTTCCAGTACAAAGCGGTGGAATTCCTCCAGAAGAGCCATCAGCGCACCAGGCAGCGCGTAGTTGTACAGTGGAAAGACGAAAACAAGCACATCAGCCTGGGCCATGGCCGCGAGGGTTTCGGCGGAATAGACCTGCTTCGCGTGGCCCCGGACGGTGATGACCATCTTGCGGCACAGTGCGTCCGGTAGACGCCGGCTCACATCCTGGAGGAACGACAGCGAAGACGCTTTACGGCCTCTCAGGCTTCCGTTGATGAGGCAGACGGTCTTCACCGGCGCGGTCACAGGCACTCCTGCAGCACGCTGCACAGGGACACGTTATCATCCGAGGACCTCGTGACAAAGGCCATCGCCTCCCGCACCATCCCGGGATGTACGATGTCCGCGGCGCCGCAGTGCTTTGCCGTGACGTCTACGAACGTGCTCTCTTCCTCAGCATCGATATCCTCGCCGTAGCCAATGATGACCTGCAGCCGGTGGCTTCCCGTTCCGCGATCCAGGGCGTTCTTGATGACAGACGACGGATGGCCGAAGAGGACCGTCGTGAGATAGATGGTGATGGTCTCCTCCCGTTCAAGGTACATCCGGTGCATCAGGTCTCCGACCGTGTCGCTGCTGACGCACTTCCCGGGATGCTTCGTGAGGCAGAAGAGACAGCCCCGGCAAGGAGCGGCGTCGTCCCTGGTCAGCTCGACCGTCTCAGTCCGATAGCCTCTCGTTCCAAGAAGTCCGACCACCCGGTTCTTCAGGTCATGCGACAGGGCCGTTGCGGCTTCGCGGTCGCAGATGATGACCGCATTGTTCAATGTTCGTGTACTCATCCCCACAACTGGACCGTTTTCGCTATCTCGCGGAGCGTCTGCCGTCCCGATGTCACAGCGTGTAGTACAGAATCCTGTGAGCACGACGTGCAGCCGGCACCAGGTCGGAGAGCCGGAAGGCAAGGCGATAGCCGGCGCTCAACCTTTCGATGCCGGCGAACTGTCCGAAGCAGCGCTCCTCTTTGAGGAGTATGCCGATTCCCCAGTGTTCGACCTCGTGGGGATCGTCGAGTCCCCAACGCACACTGGCGCCGGTCTTCCTTATGGACGGGTGGTCCTTCACCCTGCTCGCCGTGAGCCGGCTGTATGCGTCGAACACCAGGTGGCATCCCGGAAAGCGAAGAGCCAGTTCGAGAACAAGGCTCTTGACTTCATCCCCGGTCAGATACATGAACAGACCTTCCGCGATGACGAGAACAGGACGGCCTTCCGCCGCCACATTACGCATCCAGCCAGGGTCCGTCGCCGAGGACGGGAGCAGGTGATACCTGTCAGTCTCCGCGTAGAACTTCCGACGAAGGTCGATGACTGCAGGCATGTCGAGGTCGTACCACTCCACCGCGTCGCCGTTGACCCGCTTGCACCTGCTGTCGAGTCCACAGCCGAGATGCAGGACAACCGCGTTCGGGTGCGCGTCTATGAACTCCCGGGTGTACGCATCGAATTGGTGGGCCCTCAGGCTCATCATCATGCAGGTCTTCCGCGGGATGTGCAGTGCGCGAAAGTCGTAGTCCAGGCGTCCGAGGATGTCACGCGCCTTCACATCATCGAAGACCGGATCGTCCACGCGTGCCTTGCAGTAGAGCGGAATGAGCAGCGTCTCCTGCTCCGGCGTCAGGGCAATCTTCGCAAGAGTCTCCACGATGGCGTTCCTCCAATCGGCTCGTCTTCACACGGTTTCTGTTCCCTCTCGGGGCCCCGGACTGCGTTTCTTCCGCCGGGTTCGCACAAGCCCCAGCAGTTTATCGCGAGACCCACCGACATGCAATGCCCCGAACGTGGCAGCCTGGCAGAAGGCAGGAATCTGGCACGGGCCGGGGGTTGCATTCCTCGATGCGTACGTGTTTACTACGCTGTGTTTTGAGCAAGGCGTTGTCCCTCGTCATACCCGCCTTCCGGGAGCGCGACAATATCGCCCCGCTTGTCCGGCGACTCGCACAGGCCCTCGCCGGCGTCGACTACGAAATCGTCTTCGTAGATGACAACAGCCAGGATGGCACCGAGGAACTGGTCACCGAACTCTCGTCACACTATCCGGTCCGCATTGTCGTGCGCAGGGACAAGAGGGGACTGGCGTCCGCCGTCGTAGACGGCTTCGGTCTCGTGGATGCCAGCGCAATCGGCGTCATGGATGCCGACCTGCAGCACCCCCCGGAGGTGGTGCCTGCACTCCTGAAAGCGATCGACGACGGCGCCGATATGGCCATCGGCAGCCGCTACGTGAAAGGGGGCGGCTGTGAGGGGTGGGGCCTCCTGAGACGCATCATGTCCAAGGGCGCGGGGTTCCTCGCCCACCTCTTTCTTCCATCCACAAGGGGCATAGCAGACCCCATGTCCGGATTCTTCATGCTGAGGCCGGCCGTCATCGACGGCGCCGACCTCCGTCCCACCGGCTACAAGATACTCCTTGAGATACTGGTCGCCGGGTCGCCTCGGAAGGCGACCGAAGTGCCCTTCGTGTTTGTGACGCGTACGGCCGGAGAAAGCAAGCTGCGCCTCAGCCAGCAGGTCGACTACCTGAAGCACATCGCCAGCCTGATGAAACGAAAGGGGGAGATGACGCGCTTCCTCAAGTACTGTCTCGTCGGCGCAAGCGGCGTTGTGGTCAACATGGGACTTCTGTGGCTGCTCACCGAGGTAGGGGGGCTCTACTACCTAGTCTCGGCGGCCTTCAGCATCGAGACGTCCATCATCACTAACTTCGCGCTGAACGACTACTTCACCTTCCCCGACCGGAGAGGTCAGGGCGCCGGACCGTTTCTCATCCGTCTGGGCAAGTTCAACGCAGTCAGTCTGGCGGGACTTGCCATCAACATGACGGCCCTCTGGACACTGACTTCCATCTTCGGGGTGTACTATCTGCTCTCGAACCTCTGCGGCATCGCCCTGGCAACGCTGTGGAACTACGTCGTCAACTCCTGGTGGACATGGAAGTAGCGATGCGCGCATGGCGCAGCGTGCGCCGATGGGAGTACTTCGGGCTTGCCCTGATTGTCGTGGCCGGCCTTGCCATGCATTTCAGCATCATCAACGAGCCCCAGGATGTCATGACCGACGAGGTCTATTATGTCAATGATGCTCGCGGCATAGTGGATGGGACCGGGGAGTTGCGCGCGGAGCATCCTCCGCTGGGACAGTTGCTGATTGCGGCGGGCATCGCTCTGTTCGGCGACACCACTTTCGGCTGGCGCTTCTTCTCCGTCATCTTCGGCGCGGCGGGCATCGTCTTCTTCTACCTCATCTGCGGCAGACTGGGCATGTCCCGCAGGGCCTCGCATATCGCCACGTTTCTCCTGGCGTTCGAGAACCTTACGTTCGTCCAGGCGAGCATCGCCATGCTTGACGTCTTCAGCGTCACATTCATGCTGGCGGCTTTCTGGCTCTACCTGAGACGGAGCTACGCCTTGTCGGGCGTGGCCATCTGCCTCGCGACTCTCGCCAAGCTCACGGGGGGACTGGCCCTCCCGGTCATCGCGCTACACTGGCTCCTTACAAGACGCGACCGACGAGCATACTTCGGCCTGTCCATGGTGCTGGCGCCGGCGCTGTTCTTTACGACTCTACCGTTCTTCGACGCCATCATCACCGGCTACCCGGTCGACCCGGTAGGCCGAGTGAAGCAGTTGCTCAGCGTGAGCGCGGGCATCACGTTCAACGGCCCACCCCACCCCTTCGCCAGTCGCCCCTGGGAGTGGATACTTCGCCCCGACGTCATGCCCTACTACTGGGACCCTCAGTATGTGGCCGTCATCAGCTTCAGCATCGGCGTACTCATCATCCCGGTCATCATTCACATGGCTTGGGTGTCCCGAAATGGAAACACGGTCGGGCTGTTCTGCCTTTTGTGGTTCGCCTGCACCTATCTCACGTGGATACCGCTGAGCCTCATCACCGACAGGATGAGCTACATCTTCTACTTCTATCCCACCGTGGGAGCCATCTGTCTCGGACTGGGGTGGGTGTTGTCCTGGCTCATGGACATCGCACGAACCAGCATGGCCGTGCGCCGCGGTCGGGCGGTTCTCGCAGTCTGCTGGACCTATCTCTTGTTCCACGCGGTACTGCTCGTCCTTCTTACCCCGGTGTTCAACTTCTGGGTGTCTTTCGAGATGGGGGCCATAAAGGACTAGCAGCCACCTGCACGGTGCGCTGTCCCCACGAGCGGCAGACAGAAGGCTCCAACGCTGTCCCCGGCGTTCCAGCACACAGTCGGTCCGCGCACAGCAAGCCGTTGTTGCAGCGCAAGCCGCCCATGATTCTATCGCGGGCAATCCGATTTGACGGCGCGCGAAATATTCCTTAGTCTTTCTCTAATTATTAGTCAGTGTCGAACCATCGACCGCGACGGCAAGTCGTGGCATCCGGCAGGAGGGACACGTGGTCACAGAGTCCAACAAAGACAACCAGGTGGACGGCATCCTTGCACTCGCAGACAGGTTGTTCCGTCAACTGCTGCCTACGATTCCGCGTGACCTCCTGTCCCTGGACATCACCGTTCCACAGACCAAGATAATGCTCATTCTCTACGTGAGCGGGCCAAGGCGAATGAGCGATATCGCGTCTGAGCTGGACGTGACCATGCCGACCGCCACCAGCCTGGTCGACCGTCTGGTTGAGAAGCACTACGTGGTGAGAGAGACCCATCCCGACGACCGGCGCGTTGTCCTGTGTCTGCTTTCTGAGGCAGGCCAAGAGGCGATCAGTCACGTGTGGCAGACCGCCCGTAAGAGAAGCAAGGAACTGTTGCAGGCAATGGAGAACTCGAAACTTGCGATGCTCACTGAGGCCCTGCAATCGATGCTTGAAGTCGCGCTGGCCGAACAACAGCCGATTGGACAACGCTGACACTGAGCAGACAGCACCATGGGAGACATCAGACTTGCCATGTTCCTGGCCTACAAGTCCATATTCAAAGGCAACCGCTGGGCGCTTGTCCTGATCCTCCTCGTGATGTCGTTGAGCTTTGCCAACTTGCTGCTCACACCATCCATCCTGCTGGGAGTGACGGAAACGATCAACCGCCAGCAGGTGGAGACTGTCTACAGCAATATCGTCATCGATCCCCGCGCCGACCAGTACTACCTGAGCCGGGCCAGCCAGTGGGAAGAGACCATCAGTCAGCTGCCGGGAGTCACCGGCGTCTCGGCTCGGCTGGACTCCTCGGCCCTGATTGAATCCGAGTGGCAACACAAGGACTCGCCTTCGGATAAGGGCAAGAGCGGCAACTGGCCCGTCGTGGGCGTCAATCCCGAGCGCGAAGCCGGCGTTACCACCATCCACGAACACCTCCTCGCCGGCGCCTACCTGGATGCAGACGACAGGGACGCGATACTACTTGGCATAGAGGTGGCCGGGGGCGAGCATTCGCAGACCGCGGCTTTCCAGACACTCCAGGGCGTGACGGTAGGCGATACAGTTCGGCTCACCTATCCGAACGGCGTCCAGCGCGAGTACACGGTGAAAGGCATCTTCCAGGCGAAGGAGAGCCGGGCGGACCGTACGGCTTTCGTCACCAGGGGTGAGCTGGCATCGGTTCTCGGAAGGGCGGTCTACGCCGACCGCGCGAACCAGATACTGGTCAGCATCGATGATGTCGCGGCGGAGAGCCGCATCATCGAGAGTATCCAGGCGCTCGGCATCGATGGAGAAGTCAGGAGTTGGCATGAGTACGGCGGGGCCATGGGAGGGGTTGTCTCCAGTTTCGACGTGGTGGCCGGGCTGATCAGCGGTATCGGCCTCGTGGTAGCGGGCATCGTCATGTTCATCGTCATCTACATCAACGTGATTCACAGCAGGCGTCACATCGGCATCCTGCGAGCCATCGGCATAAAGAGGGACGTCATCATCGGCTCATACCTTACACAGGCGCTCTTCTACGCCGTCATGGGCATAGTGCTGGGAGGGATGGCATTCGGTCTCGGGATTCAGGCGTACTTCAGCTACTACCCGTTGGACCTATCCATCGGTCAGGTAAGCCTTGTCCTATCGCCCAGCACCATAGTCAGCGCCGTGATAGGACTGATTGCCGCCGCCGTGTTCGCAGGACTCGTCCCCGTGCTCAGTATCACCAGACAGGGAATCATCCGCGCGATCTGGGGGAATTAGCCATCATGATTGAGGTCATCGACCTTCACAAGACGTACGGCCGAGGCACTGCCGCAACACGGGCACTCAAGGGCGTCAGTCTCCATGTGCGCTCGGGCGAGTTCGTCGCCGTCATGGGCAGGAGCGGTTCGGGAAAATCGACTCTGCTTCACATCCTCGGGCTGTTGGACTCTCCCACTCGCGGTGAGTTCCTTGTGCATGGCAATGACATGCTGAGGTTGACAGAGTCCGAGAAGGCGAGGTTCCGCCTGGAGGAGTTCGGCTACGTGTTCCAGGAGTATTCTCTCTTGCCGGGGATGTCCATTCTGGAGAACGTCTGCGTGCCGGCCATAGGCCTGGGGAAAGGCAACAATATCAGGCGCCGCGCCACGGAGTTGCTGGATGTGGTGGGACTGTCAGAGCGGCTGAAGCACCAACCGAGTGAGGTATCCGGAGGCGAACAGCAGAGGGCTGCCATCGCACGTGCCTTGATCAACCAACCCAGAATCCTGTTCGCCGACGAACCGACCGCAAGTCTGGACCTGACCTCATCCAGAGTAGTGCTGGAACTCTTCCGGCATCTCAACAAGGAGTTGGGACAGACCATCGTCATGGTGACACACGAGCCGGATGACCGGAAGTACGCGGACCGGGTCGTCTGGCTGAAGGACGGGCTGATAGAAGTCGAGGACGGGATTATCCCGGATGGCAACTCTGCCTCGACAGCTTAGCGACCTCATGCCCAGGACTCCACTTCCCCTATGCGTCCAACATGACGTCCGACGTACTCTTCCGCTGCCCAAGTGCGGGTGGTATAGTTGGCGGGCATTTGCAGTGCGTCCGGGCGCCCAGGTGATGGGTGCGTGACTCCAGCCGAGGACCAGCCAAAGGGAACGAATTCGGGGTGCCCCGTGGATTACGGACAGACATGGCCGGCACTCCATGGCGCCATCAAGCGGCCCTGCGTACCTGCCGGACGGCCCACATACCTGCAAGTCTAGAATCTGAAGCAGGAGGTAGAGACAATGGAAAGCCCGACCGCAGTATGGAACGAGTATCTCAAGCTGAGGGAGCAGGGAGCGGAGTTGATGCCTGACCTGATCTCAGCCATGAACACGCTCCGAGGTGAGGCCTACAAAGACGCCGTACTCAGCGGGAAGACGAAGCATCTCATGGCCCTCGCCGTTGGCCTGCGCGCCGGTTGCGAATTCTGCATCGTGGGCCACACGATGCTGGCTTTGCAGGCCGGAGCCACCAAAGAAGAGTTCCTGGAGACTATCGCGGTTGCAACGACGATGGGCGGCACCCCCGGTCTGGCCGAATCATACCGCGTCATGAAGCTACTCGAAGAACAGGGCATGCTGTAGTCAGTCCGGACACGACAGGCTGTGTCAGGCCGCGCGACCCCGCTCACACGGTCCGTGTGCATGCACGTCCGGGGATGCGGTCCGACGCGGTTCTGCCGTTGTGTGGCGAGCGGTATCGTTGCATGCAGCATCTGTAGAGGAGACGACGATGGACGACGTGGTCGGACGCATTCGGCAGGAACTTCGCCAGAACGCCGATGAGACCAGGAAGAAGAGCGGCGAGCGATTCTTCAAAGAAGACGTCAAACTGTACGGTCTGACGATGCCTGCGGTCGACCGCATGGCGAAGGCGTACTACGAAGAGATCCGGCAGCGGAGCACGCACGACGTCTTCGCACTGTGCGAGGAACTGTGGCGGTCAGGCTACCTGGAAGAGGCCTTCGTTGCCTGTAACTGGTCGCACGCCATTCACAGAGAGTATCAACCGGAAGACATCAAGGTCTTCGAGAGATGGGTGAGCGAGTACGTCAGCAACTGGGCCACGTGCGATGGGCTCTGCAACCATTCGGTGGGCGACCTGCTCGCTATGTACCCCACCCTCGTGGGCGATCTCCATAGGTGGGCCAGGTCCGAGAACCGCTGGATGCGCCGTGCTGCGGCGGTCTCGCTCATCGTCCCGGCAAGGCGCGGCAAATTCCTTGACGACGTGTTCCGAATCGCCGATATCCTGCTCCTGGATGCCGACGACCTCGTGCGCAAGGGCTACGGCTGGATGCTCAAGGCCGCGAGCGAAGCGCATCAGCGTGAGGTCTTCGACTACGTCCTACGCAACAAGGCCGTGATGCCGAGGACCGCGCTGAGATACGCCATCGAGAAGATGCCGCCTGCCTTGAAGGCACAGGCGATGGCGAAATAGCTGAGACGCCATCTCGCGGCGCTCCCTTCCGCTATTCGCCGACACGGGCGATATTCAGGAGGTGACCCTACGCAACCCCACTTTGCTCAGCGCCGCACAATCGGCGCATCCGAGAGCTGACATCGTGCGGCGCATCTCTGCGCCCAGCAACTCCACGAATCGCCTCACGCCGTCTTCGCGACCTGCCCCCCACGCGAGCAGCACCGAGTTCGCGAACCCGACAGCGTGAGCGCCAAGCGCCAGCGCCTTGACTATGTCGTTGCCGTTCCTGAAACCGGTGTCGACGTACACCTCAGCCTGCTTGCCCACAGTGCCGACTATCTCCGGCAGCGCAACTACAGAAGGAATCGAGCAGTCCAGCGACGCGCGGCCGTGATTGCTCACAATGACAGCCTTCGCGCCGCATGCGATTGCCTTTCCGGCATCGTCCGCACTCAGAACTCCCTTGATGATGAACGGCAGCTTCGTAGAGGCAATGGCCCGTCGCATCGTGTCTTCACTCTGCGGCGCGAACGTGTCGTCGAGGTCGACCACGTCTCCGACCAGTCGCCCGTGGAAGTGGTCGATGTCCATCCCAACGGCGACACAGCCGCGGCGCTCCGCATCCTCTATCTTCTTGAAGATGAGTTCTGTGTTGCGATAGGGCTTCACTATCTTGGCCACCGGCACACCGGTATCGATGGCCTTCTGCATCTCATCGCTGCCCCCGATGCCCAGCGTGAGCATCGCCCCGGCGGCCTTGAGGCCTCTCGCACTCTCTTCCAGCGCCGTCTCGCCGAGCTGATTCCAGCCAGCCATCGGCCCGCAGAACACCGGCACGGAAACGGGGATACCCAGTATCGTGCTGCGCGTGTCGGCCGCCGCGGACGAAAGGAAGCGCGGTACGAAGAAGAGTGAGTCGAGGTACGCCCTGTTTGCGGTGAGCGACGTCCCGAGAGCCGCATCAGGCGGCAACGCTCTGCGGTAGCCCGCGGCTTCAAGCCCCTCCTTGCCCTGTGCGTAGAGCTGAGAAAGCGACATCAGGTCTGCCATGACTGCACCTACCTCCTCTACCATCAGATTGGGCGACTGCAGGCAATCACCCTGCGGGACGCCTGTCTATCGTACCGCAATCGGCACCGGATGTCTGCCGCGGACATGAAAGGCGGCCATGCTCTCCAGCATGGCCGCCACCGGAATGCCGCCTCGTCGCAGCCAACATGGACGCCGACTACGCCTGCCGCTGCCCGGACGTCGTTGAACAGTAGTGCTCCACCGCTCTGGTAAAGAACGCCGGCATGTCAGGGTGATACTTCTCAAAGAACGCGGCGAAGCGTGTATCCTCGCTGTACATGCGTGCCAGTCCCAACACTGCCTCGTCGGAATACGCTGAGAAGTGCTCCAACCACTCCCTCCACTTTGCGATCTGTTCCTGCACCTCAGGACTTGCTGCTCCCTTCGGCATCAGTTCAGCCAGTGCCTGGAATATCGCCCCACCTTCCGCTTGAACTTCAGTCATACGCTGCTTGCCCATCTTCAAGACGCGCGATTCGCTGTCCCTGACGGTGTCTTCGCCCCAACGCTGTCGCGCCTCCTTGCGGTATTCCTCGATCTGAGCATCGCTGAACCCCTCGTAGTACTCCTTGATATCCATATCAATCTCCCCTTCAATCTTCCTGATGGTCTTGTCCACAGTCTGCAGCAATTCGGCAATATTCCTATCACGTTAACTCCCAATGTCTTTGTGTTTATCAGGAGTTATTATGCTTATCTTCTCTTGTTGATATTGCCATGCGCGATGCTTCTCCATCTCAATAGCATGTTGTTCCTTCTTGATGTTGAACTCGTTGCTCGCTCTGATATCAGCGTCATGCTCACGCTTGTGCTCTCTCCACAAGCCCCATACAAACAACGATATTGCCACAACGACAAGCAACAACGCACATAGCAACCATATTCTCTCGTAGAGCGAGGATGTGGGAGGAGTCAGTGGAATGTGTGCTCTCTGTGCCATGTCAAGCACAGGAATGCTTAGAGCTATCAGAAAGATACCTAACCCTATGATTCCATATGACATGATTCTGCTGTTATTGAAACACAACAGTATGCGTGGTACAACAGATGTGAACCTCTTTGGGAGACAACGCGATAGGCATATTCGGCAATACGGTCGGCCCTCTTCGACAGCAGCACCCGGTGCTCTTCCAACGCCCTGCGCACGTTGAAGCCAGGCTGCCCGACGATGGTACGAATCTCGTCCAGGGCGAAACCGAGTTCGCGAAAGAACAGTATCTGCTGCAGCAGAATCACCGAGCTTTCATCATAGTACCGGTAGCCATTCTCTCCGTACGATGATGGCTTGAGCAGCCCGATATGGTCGTAGTAATGCAGGGTGCGTACGCTCACCCCCGCGAGACGCGCCAGCTGCTTGACGCTGTAGACCATCATGGGGCATAGAATAGACCATGACGTAACGTCATAGTCAAGATGACGCGCCTGCAATATCACGCAAGGACCACGCGCAATCAGGACACACGTATGCGATATTCCACACCCGCATGGCAGTTGCAGGTGGCGAACTGCCAGACGGCACTGGTCGAATCGACCGTGACAGGTCATACTAATGACAACTTCCGTGATGAGGGAGGCTGCATGGCTACGATACCGGACTATGAGAAGCTTGGAGTCTTCTACCTGGGACGTCCCTACGACCCTGCGGCAAGGAAGCCGCTGGACGGCATTGTCCTCTACAAGTCCAAGGACCTGACCACTCATGCCGTATGCGTCGGAATGACGGGCAGCGGCAAGACAGGCCTCTGCATCGGACTCCTGGAAGAGGCCGCGATGGACGGCATCCCGGCCCTCATCATAGACCCCAAAGGGGACATGCCCAATCTCCTGCTGACGTTCCCTGAACTCCGCGGGGAGGATTTCCTTCCCTGGATCAACGATGATGACGCCCGAAAGAAGGGCCAAACCCCAGCCGAGTATGCCGACGGACAGGCCGAGCTGTGGAAGAAGGGATTAGCGTCCTGGGGACAGGACGGCCAGCGTATCGCTCGCTTCCGCAATTCCACTGAGTGCGTCATCTATACCCCCGGCAGCACGGCTGGAATCCCGGTTTCCATACTGAAGTCCCTCGACGCCCCATCAGCCGCAGTTCTGGATGACACCGAACTACTTGGGGAACGGGTGGAGACAGCCGTCACGAGCCTTCTGGGGCTGATGGGAATACAGGCCGATCCCATCAAGAGCCGCGAGCACGTGTTGCTGAGCTACCTGCTGATTAACGCGTGGCAGGGCGGCCAGAACATGGACATGGGGACTCTCATCCACCAGATACAGGAGCCTCCGATGCAGCGCGTCGGCGTGATGACCGTTGACTCGTTCTTCCCTGCAAAGGATCGCTTCCAGCTCGCGCTTGCGCTCAACAACGTCCTCGCCGCCCCCAGCTTCAGTCAGTGGATTGAAGGTGAACCACTCGATATCGGCTCCATGCTGTACGGTCCTTCGGGAAAACCTCGCCTTTCCATCGTCTCAATCGCACATCTCAGCGAGGAACAGCGCATGTTCTTCGTCTCGCTTCTCCTCAACGAGGTCGTGGGATGGGTGCGTTCGCAGGAGGGCACCACAAGCCTGCGAGCCATCCTCTACATGGACGAGATATTCGGCTTCTTCCCGCCGGTGGCTAATCCGCCATCGAAGAAGCCTCTGCTCACGCTGCTCAAACAGGCGCGGGCGTACGGTTTGGGCGTTGTCCTGACCACACAGAATCCGGTCGACCTTGACTACAAGGGGCTGTCCAACACGGGCACTTGGTTCATAGGGCGACTTCAGACTGAGCGCGACAAGGCCCGAGTCATAGAGGGATTGGAGGGTGCTTCCGCCACGACCGGCACGAAGTTCAACCGGGCGGAGACGGAACGCATCATCGCGGGGCTCGGCAATCGCGTCTTCCTGATGAACAACGTGCACGAGGATGCCTCTCAGGTGTTTGAGACGCGCTGGGCCATGTCCTACCTGCGCGGCCCCCTGACGAGGATTCAGTTGAGACAGTTGTCGAAGGGGCACAGGCCCGCCCCCGTACAACAAGTGACAGCGGCGCAGGCGGCGATTCCACCTGCATTCGTGTCACATATCGCCCCTGCTTCCTCTTCGTCTGCCCGGCCGGTTCTGCCTCCGGGCGTCCCGCAGTACTACGTGCCCGTACGCGGCGCATCTCCCGCAGGATACCGGCTGACTTACGAGCCCACGGTGCTTTCAGCGGCGCAGGTGGGATTCGTTGACAAGAAGTCCGGCGACAGGTTCGACAGAAACCTCGTATCCATAACCGAGATGACTGGAGAAGCCCTCGCAATCGACTGGTCGAACTCCCGAGAACTCGCGGTTCCACTGGAGGACCTTGACTCGACACCGGTGCCATCCGCCGAGTTCGCACCCCTCCCATCCGCGGCAGGGCGGGCAGCCAGCTACAAGGCCTGGACCACCGGTCTCAAGACCTGGCTATACGGCAGCCAGACCGTGGAACTGTTCACCAGCCCCACTCTGAAGCAGACGTCGCGTGTCGGTGAGACCGAGAAGGACTTCCGCCTCAGGGTAGTGCAAGCGGCAAGGGAGCGTCGCGACGCCGAGACCGACAAGCTGCGTCAGAAGTACGAGACCAAGGTTACGAGCCTGCGGAACCAGGTTTTCAAAGCCGAACAGGCCCTCGAACGGGAACAGGAACAAGTCAAGCAGCAGAAGACGCAGACCGCGATCTCCGTTGGTGCGACGGTGCTCGGAGCATTCCTTGGCAGAGGCCTCGGCTCAGCGGTCGGCAGGGCCACAACGGCGGCGCGCGGCGCCAGCCGCACGAAGAAGGAGAGCCAGGATGTCGACAGGGCAAAGGAATCGCTCGAGGCGCTGAAGGAGAGACTGGCCAAGTACGATTCCGACTTTCAGGCCGACGTGGCGCGCATCACGGCCGACTTCGACCCCGAGAGCCAGCCACTGGAACGAATCATCCTGAGGCCGACCAAGCAGAACATCACTGTCAATGTGATTGCCCTCGGCTGGGTACCATACTGGCAGCGCGCAGATGGTCGCGATTCCAGGCCCGCGCACTGACTGCGTGGTCGGCATGAAGGCGCTGTCTCGGCGCCAGGGCCGGAGCGACTCGCGGTCGCAGGACCGGGTCCAGCGCATGCATGCGTGTCCATTCCCACACCACCGGCACGTCCGGGGTAGCTGGTTTGGCGAATCCCCGCTGAGGGTGTACCGTTACGGTAGCAACGCTGCGTATGGAGGCAATCAATGGGCGACAAGGGAAGAAAGAACACGAAGAAACCCAAGCAGGATAAGGTAGTGAAGGGCGCCCCCGCCGCTGCTCCCGAACCCAAGAAGAAGTAGGGTCCGGGCCGAGCCACCATCCAGCGCGCTCGGAGGGCGCAAGTTCCTACGTCCTTCGGCAAAGCGTTCTCGCGTACGGCCGCCACGGTTCGAAGGATTCGCAGTGGTTCGGCGTGCCGCATTCCCCGTTGGCAACCATAGAGCGCCGGCTCACAGTGATGAGCCGGCGCTCTTCCACACACTCACAACTACATGGGGCTACATGGGGATAGGCAGAGAACCAAGGCCAAACAGCCACAGCACAAGCATCAACGCCAGGTACACGAGCCAGCCGATGACGACCGTTATCACGGCCCGGGTGGTCGAAAAGTCGAGGGCGGCGCGGATTCCGATGATGCCCGCAACAAGGATCCAGATCCACACGACAATCGAGATGATCCAACCCAGGATGGGAATGAACCCCAGTATGCGGAAAACGCCCGGCGAGTTGGCGAAGCCGATCGTCCGCGCAACCTCTCCCCAGCTCGACTGCGTCTCCTTCCCTTTCATGAGCTTCGCGCCAATGATGTACACAACCAGAGCCCAGAGCAGCCATCCAAGAAGCGCCACAACGAGTCCCCACACTGCCGCAAGCAACCCTTCGGCCGAAGGCGCACCCAGGCCTGCTCCGATGGCGGCCGCGATGCCAACGATGATGACCACAATCGCCGCCTGGACATTCGCTGACTTGTCGGCCTCCACCTCCTCGTAGAGGGCTGGCTGCAGCTTCATAGCCCGAATCATCCGACCAATCAACCCACCTGATGCTGCCAAACGCTCACCTCCTTACAACCGTCTGCATCGAGTCTAGTACCGTGTGCCGCAGTAATCAATGGGTGCGGACACGAATCTGCTCACGGGCTGTGCTCTTCTCATGGTAGCTGTGACCACCTGTTGTCCTTCCCCGCGGCCTTGTGCCCGCAGGATTGTAAGACAGGATTCGTGCCCCAGCAGACATCGCCCGAACGGATGCTCTGAGACGCCGCGCAGTTCGAAGCACCTGACCGGAAGGGCGGGACTGTTGCCTGCAGATTGAGACAGTTCCGCAGATCACCCTGTCATCTGCATCGACACGTGTGATGGTTCGTGGACGCCGTGACTGTGTCTTGCTACAATCACGATGCCTGCATGCCAACGGGATAGGCGCGGTCTATGTCCTCACGGACCCTATCCGGTGACATCAGCGGATTCCTCCGCACGGCAACACCAGAGGTGCAGGTCAAGTACCAGTGCCGAAGACAGCGAAATCCATCCTTGTCGTAGCTGCCGTTATCGCCCTCATGGCGGTTGCAGCCTGGTTGCTGTTGCACGAGAATATCGACGCCCTGCTGGAGACCCTCAGGGGTCTGGACCGGACTCTCATCGGCCTCGCCATCGCTACCTACTTTGTCAGCGTGCTCGTATGGGCTTTCCGCTGGCGTATCGCCCTCGCCAGCCTTGACTGCCGCGCATCGATGGGCGTTCTGGCCTCCATCGTGTTGAGCGGCATATTCTTGAACAACATCACTCCTATCATGCGCGTCGGCGGTGATCCATTTGGCAGGGTCTACCTGCTGCAGAAGCTGGCCCGCACCGGCTATTCGTCCAGCATGGCAGCCTCGATCGGGGAACACGCGTTCGACCCTCTGTGCACCGTTCTCCTCCTGACTGCCGGCCTCTTCCTTCAATCCAGAGGGTCGTCGCCGGTGCTTGCAGCGACTGTGTTGGTTGTGGGCGGAGCGACCGCCGTCGGCGTCGGATTCGGCCCGCGACTGTTCTTCAAGCAGAGAGTCGGACTGAAGGGACTCGGGCGTCTCGTGACACACGTGAGCGGTTGGCTGTGGAGACACACCGACAAGCAACGAATCGTGCAGGGTGTCGAGACGTTCTACGCCGGGGCGTACACCACCATTGACACGTGGAGGAGGGGCTTTCTCATAGGCGGCCTCACCGCAGTCATCTGGGCCCTCGATGTGCTGAGGTTCTACATGATATTCCTCAGCGTGGGGCATCAGCCAACTCTCGGGATCCTGCTGCTGGCATCATCGCTCCCTGTGCTCCTGGGGATCATCCCGTTTCTCCCGGGAGGCCTCGTCATCGTGGAAGGTTCCCTCGTTGCAATGTTCGCCGCGCACGGGGTGCCTCTCGAGGTGGCGGTGGCGGTGACCATGATCGAGCGGGGCATATCGTTCGTTCTCGCCAGCATGGTTGGTGGAGCAGTATTCTCATACCTCGGAATCAGGACGGCCGGACAATTCGGACCGCAGGAGTAGACAACCATGCGTGTCGCGCTTGTGTGCGATGAGTTCTACCCCGACCTCGGGGGCATCGCCCATTACGGATACGAGCTCGCACGCGAGCTTGTACTACGCGGTGTCGACCTCACGGTCGTGACACATCTGCATGCCGGGCAGCCCGAGGATGAGGAAGTCTTCGGAATCCGCATCAAGCGGATCAAGGGAAGAGTGTCGGCGAGTGCTAACCGCGCCGTGTCGCCATTCATCTTCCACAGGTGTCACAGGTACCTCGCCACTCAGGGGTTTGACCTCATTCACGGGCTGACTATCTACTCGCCCATGGCGCTGATGGCAGTGCAGTTTGCGCAACGCAAAGGCATCCCCAACGTTCTCACCTGCCACTCCATCATCGAGCCGCGCTACCAGATTCTGCTGCACCTGCCGCTGGTGCCAATAGTCAGACGGGCGGATCGAGTCATTGCCGTGAGCGAGGCGACCGCGCACTTCTGTCGCAGGCTGATCGGCCCCAGCGACAGGATAGTCGCCGTCCTCAACGGAGTAGACACCGCCGCCTTCAGGCTGGGCATTGACGGTAAGGAACTTCGGGACAGGTTGGGACTGGATTCTCAGCCCGTAGTCGTCACCGCGCTCCGGCTGGCGAAGCGCAAGGGGCCGCACCAACTCGTGGCCGCGTTCGGCAAGGTGCTCAAGTCCATCCCTGATGCCCACCTCCTCATTGCAGGGGCCGGCCAGGAGGAGAAGAGCCTGACCCGCCAGATCAGTCGCATGGGTATCGCCGATTCGGTACACATGGTGGGCAGACTCACCAAGGAGCAGGTCGCCAGACTGATGGCGACGGGAGACGTGTTCGTACTGCCATCGAAGCTGGAAGCCTTCGGATTGGCTGCCCTGGAGGCTGCGGCTGCGGGGACTCCGGTGGTCTGCTCCAACGCAGGGGGTATCCCTGAGGTGTTCCACGACGGTGTCAACGCGCTCCTGTACACACCGGGCGATGAGAACCAGATGGCAGACTCCATGGTCCGGCTCATCAAGGACAAGGAATTGAGAGCAGCACTGAGCCGGAACGGAGTGAGTACCGCGCAGGCGCTCACGTGGGCCGCCTCCGCCGAGCGGACACTGACCGTATACGAGGAGGCCTGTGGGGACAATGCGGCGCGTCGCGTTCACCGTTGACGTGGAGCAGGATGCCCCTCCGTTCATGTCGACGTGGCGCGGCATGGAGGAAGGGATGCCACAGTTGCTCGGGCTGTTGCAGAGACACGGGGTACGGGCCACCTTCTTCGTCACCGGCATCGCCGCATCCAGGTACCCCGAGGTCATCGCCCACATCGCCCGCAGCCACGAAGTGGGCTGCCACGGCTACGAACATGAGAGGTTCGACCGTCTGTCTCCGGATGACCAGCGCGCCCGCATCCTGACAGCCACAGATGTCCTGCAGGACATCACCGGAGAGAAACCCGCGGGGTTCAGGGCGCCGAACTTCCGCTTCAACCGGCACACACTCCAGATACTCGAGGAAGCCGGGTACATATACGACGCGTCCACAGCCCGCTACCACAGCTCACACCGACACACGCGCTCCAGTCTCGTGCAGATTGCGAATACGCTTCCATCGAGCGTGTTGCGGCTGTCACCACGCTTTTCGCGGATTGCGGTGGACGCGTGTCTGAGATGCTCGCCGCTGGCCGTCCTCGACCATCATCCCTGGGAACTGGTGAGGATGTCAGGATTGAGGCTCGATATCAGGTTTGCCACCGGAAACGAGGCGTTTGAACGGCTGGACAGCCTTCTCGGCTGGCTCCTGGCAGGCGGCGTGCGCTTCGTCACTATGCGGGAAGTCGCCGCGGAACGCACGGGACACTAGGCGCGAGCATTCCGCCCGGCCCGGCCCGTTGCACTACTCACCGGCGCGCCCGCAGCAGCCACACGCATATGTGGCAACTAGCCGGCTTGCCCAATGCTGAGGAGTCCGTTCTTCTGCTCCTCACGAGCGAACGGAAGTTCCTATTCGAGGCGATTGAGGAACTCGGAGTGCGTCAGAGCCTCGCCGACGTACGGGAAGAACGTCTGCGCAACGTACGTCTGCTCAGCAGCCGAGAGCGCGGCGCAACAGTCCTTCAACAGGAACACCTTGTACCCCTTGTCGTACGCAGATCGGGCTGTCCCCTCCACGCACACGTTGGTGAGGAATCCGCACAAGGCCACGTTCCTGATGCAGTTTGCGCGTAGTATGAAGTCGAGGTTGCTGGAATTGAACGCATCGAGCGTGCGCTTCCCCTCCACAACGATATCCTGCGGAGTGGGCTTTAGCTCGTCGACGATGGCTCCACCCCACGTCCCCTTCTGGAAGGCCTTTGTGTTGATGACGTTAGCGTGGATCGGCCCCAGTACTCCTGCGCACCCCAAATCGCCGTAGTTCTGCTCGAACAGAATGGGTACGAGCAACGTGAGGCACTTGCCTCTCGCCTTGCGGATGCAATCGGCCGCGTTCACCACCGTGCCCTGCGCCTCAATCTGGCCTTTCGTACCCCCGTAGAGGGCGCCTCCCTCCTTGCAGAAGTCGTTCTGGAACTCGATGAAGACGATTGCGGTTTCCTTTGCGTTCACACCTGTCCCCCTTTGCTTCTCAACTTGGATGGCGCCGGGAGCCTGTCGCGCGGGCAACCAGCGCCGGGGAATCCTTCGTCTCTTCTACTCTCCAGATACAAACCCCATCTGGAACGCGCCCGCTCGCGGCACAGCGCGCCCACAACGACACCGTCCTCAACCGTGCCACACTCTGAGACCGGAAGCGTACGAGAGTGAGCCGCTTGAACACGTGCCACACCCTCAAAGTCCATTATGGAAAGTCCATCTCCGCCAGTCAACCCTCTGGTGCGGACCGTGAGACTGCACACACGGCTCCTCTCCCGATTGCGACGCCGATTCCCAGGAGCGTGCAGCCGCACGTGTGCTTTGTTGCAGGAGAGAGGATGAACCCCCACCACCCTTCAAAAGGTGGCGGGGGTAGAAGACTCCAGGATTTCGAGAACGAAGGCAGTGCTCTACGAAGGGTCCATCACCCTGCCCAGGAAGAGGACAGTACCGGTCTCGATATTGCGAATGAGGAACAGGAACGGCCGGTCGATGGTCACTTTGATCGGGTCGGCGGGCACGGAGGTTGTGCCGACTATCACTGCGGTGGCCGCGGCCGCCTCGGTGCCTGACTCGTCCACCTCGACGAATGCCTTGTGTATGACATCCGTAATGTAGAGGTCGCGAGTGCCGTCCATCCCGGAGAAATCGGCCGTGGCAGGGTCGAACGCCGCCTTCATGCCCAGGTCCGCCAGCGCGTCGTTCAGTCCGAAGCTCGTCTCCATCCTAAACTTCGGCATGGTCAGATCCAGGCGCGTTCGTTGCAGGTCGTTGACGGCGTCACGAAGGACATCGTTGTCGAGTGCGTTCTCGAACGCCTCAAACTGCCCCTCATCCGGAAGCAGGATAACCATTGACAGCTCATTGCCATCGTATGGTAACTCTACGACTGTGAAGGCGGCGCCTTCGCCATAGCCGAAGTAGGCTGTCTGTCGCATCATGGGCACTGTGAGGTCCCTGCCGTCAATCAGCTGAAACACCCCGGGTGCAGTGGCGCTCTCCTTGAACTGGGACTCCCACGCAGCGTTGAAATACACCGCGTTGGTAAGGACCAGCCGGGTCAGGGAATCGATGGCCCCCTGGGGTATGAGGTCCTTGATGCGGCTTTCGGTCTGTTCCTCTACCCACTCATTGATAGTCACACGAGACGGCTCGGGCTGGGTCTTGAAGTCCAGGACCCGAAGACCTGCCCCGTAATTGCGTGCAAGTACGTCGAGGTAGTCGGACTCGAATGCGTGATCCTTCTGCCCCCAGATGGCATTCACGACGTTCAGACGAAAGCCCTTCTCATCCTTGCCCTGCGCCCCCTCGCCTCGGGTGGCGAGTTGCTGATCCACGTAGTTGAACGCCGGATGCAGGCTGTCTGCGGGCAGGTAGAACTGCATCGCCCCCGCCATCTCATGTGCCGTATCGCCTCGCGCTCCTGCGTAGGTCATGGCCAATGCCATGGAGATGCTATACGGAGAGAAGAAGAGATTGTCCGCGCCCTGTCGGACCTGCCGATAGAGATCGAACGCGAACATGTTGTTGCCATTGACCAGTTCTGTCAGTTCATTCGCCGGCAAGGAAGTCGCCGCCTGCCGCGGTTCGTCGGACCTTACCTCATCGGCCGACGCCGTAGGCGCGCACCCAACCAGGCCGATGATGAGTGTCATCGCTGACGCCAGTAGTAGTGTTTTTCGCATTGCCACACCCCCTGTCCAGATACATCCTCGCGATGGCCGTAGACGGCCCGCGCGTCTCTATTCAACCATATATACGATAACTCAAACGGAGGTATCACGCTGCAGTCACGGATTGACGGAATACGAGGCCACCAGTTCGGACATGAAGCGCCCCAAGTGCCACTCTCAAGAAGAGACAGGCCCGTCTGGATGACCGGCCGCTCGCGACTAGTCGCTGGAGTCCACGGTGACAAAGCTGCCGCCATTTGTGCGGAACATGTGATACACGGTCAGCGCTTCGGTCTGACGAGCCTCTATCGTCTGATAGCCCTTGCGTTCGTACATGAGCTGGTTCTTTCGAGCGCCCGTGTACAGGTACACGCCGATCACTCCCGGGTCGAGCTCACTGAGCCTGTGCACCTCATCCAGAAGCGCCGAACCTATGCCACGCCCCTGGAAGTCGGGGTGAACCGTGAGTGCGGCAAGTGTGTAGTGCTCGCCCACAACGGGCCGCGAGAGACCTGTGGCGGTGTGCAGACGTCGCAGCCTCCTCCAGCGCACCGCCGGCGCCAGCGGCACAGCAGCCAGCAACCAGCGAAGCCCCTGGAACATCCTCCGTCGCACAGGCCGCCGCGCATTCCTGCTGACCATGGCGCCACCCACAACGCGTCCGCCCATTACCGCCACCAGAACATGGTCCCTGACGCCTGCGTACGACTCCAGCTCAACTCGTGCCGCCCGCACAAGTGTCTGACGAGTGCCTCCCCGGGCGAAATCGAATATGTAGGAGTGGATATCCTCGGTCGCGAATGCGTCCACCATCACCTGGGCGAATGCGTCGAGGGAGGCGCTATCCGTGGGGGTTATACGTACTACCTTCATGGTGCAGCATCAACCGAAGGCCCGTGCGGCCCAGATGAAGATAGTAGCACGCGACAGGCTTTGCCCCGGCGTTGGGCCACAAATCACCCGACTGGACCGGCGCACGTTGAACTCCCATCGAGGCGACGCCACTTTCACTCGCGCCGTGTGTGCACAGCCGTCCGCCTCGTGCGGTACAGGACGCGGCACGCGTCGATAATCTCCTTCAACTCATCCGGAGTCACCATCTGGGGCCCATCCACCAGCGACTCGGCCGGATTGTAATGGCTTTCAATCATCAGTCCGTCCGCGCCGGCAGCCACTGCCGCGCAACTCATGTCGAAGATGAGGTCTTGTCGCCCGGTGCCGTGGCTCGGGTCCACAATCACGGGCAGATACGTTTCGCTGTGGATGACGGGGATGGCCGCCAGGTCGAGCGTATACCTGGTGTAGCTCTTGCCCTTTCCGACGGGAACGATTCCCCGTTCGCACAGGATGATGTCTTTGTTTCCCTCCGCAGCGATGTACTCGCTGAACGAAAGGAGTTCCTCGATACTCGCACCGAAGTGGCGTTTCAGGAGCACGGGCTTCCCCTTCCGGGCCACTTGCACCAACAGGTCCTGGTCATACATGTTCCGCGCCCCTATGTGCATTATGTCCACATATTGCGCGATCAGGTCAACCATCGATTCGCCGCGAACCTCGGTGACAATCGGCATATCGAATGCAGCACCGGCCTCTTTCAGCCAGCTCAGCGCCTCTTCGGCATCGTGCACACTCGCGGACCCAACCCCCTGGAACGCATGTACGGAACTCCTCGGCTTGAAGATGCCTCCGCGCAGCACGTGAGCGCCGGCTCGCTTGACTTCTTCGGCAATGCGCATTATCTGGTGTTTGCTCTCCACCGCGCAGGGGCCGGCCATAATCACCGGTTCGCCGTTTCCAACATGGACCTTCCCAATCGTGACAGTCCTGTGTGCACCAGGCTCGCCGAAGAAGCGCGCGTACTCCTTGCTTATGAGCTTGTACGGCGCCTCTACTCTCTCCGCTTCCTTCACGCCGGAGAAGGTGGATAGCCGGTCGAAGTCCAGCTTACGCTCGTCACCCACCGGCCCGATTACGGTCTGATACTCGCCACGAATCACCGCCGCCCGCAATCCGCTCTCCTCGACTTCGGCTACAACTCTGAGTATGTCTTCTTCGGTGGCATCGGTCTTCATGATAATCATCTCGTTCTCCCCCAGTCTTTGTACTGATTGTGTTCACCCGGTTGTTGACGTTGGCGCTACAAAAGAAGAAGGACCCTCCGGGAGGGTCCTTCCTGCGTTACAGTGATTTCTGAGTTACATCACGTGGCAAGACCGCTCCCGGGCGTGCGGGCCGTAAAGATAAACCACCACGCAAAGACGAACAGAACCCGGAAGCTATTCATCGTTCTCAATTCAACGTGACAATCGCAGACGTGCAGTGTATGGGGCGCCGCAGCAACTGTCAAGTCGAGAACTGTCAAGCCGAGAATCCGCCGTTGGCTGCGACTGCCCCACATCAAGGGTCAGAGCTTCTCTAAGTCCACACGGATAAGACGGTCGTCATCGGCTGCGGGAGTCCCTCGCCCGTCCCTGTTGCTGGTCAGGAGGTAGAGACTGCCATCCGGCCCAACCACCACCTCGCGCACGCGCCCGAACTCACCGTAAAGGTGCCGTACCAGAACCGTGGAGGGCAGCTGGACCTCGAAAAGGCTACCGCCACGCAAACCTGCGAAGAAAAGCGAACCGTCGAGATACGCGAGCCCGGATGGCGCCCACGTATCGCGACCGCTGTGAAGCACCGGCGACTCCAGTCCTGCCGCCGTCTCATCTCCACGAATCACAGGCCATCCATAGTTCGCCCCCGGGCGGATTCGGTTCACTTCGTCAGTGGCGTTCTGTCCGTGTTCAGTCGACCACAGCCATCCTTCATCATCCCACGCCAGTCCTTGAGGATTCCTGTGCCCGAGTGAGTACACCGGAGAGTCAGGAGAGGGGTTGTCTGTGGGAATCGAGCCGTCATCAGCCAGACGGAGTATCTTGCCCGCAAGGGAGCCGACGTCCTGGGCACGTTCGGGCACGGCGGCGTCGCCAGTCGTCACGTAGAGACACCCATCCGGTCCGAACTTCAACCGTCCGCCGTTGTGGATATTCGCCCCGGGAATGCCTGCGAGGAGGACCTGCCTGTTGCCGAGGCTGCCCCCGACGAGGGTGTAGCGCACGACACAGTTGGCCAGCGCCTGCGCCTCCTGGTACGTGTAATACACGTACACATACGGTTGCTCCGGGAACTGAGGATGTACGGCGATACCAAGCAGCCCCCCTTCTCCCCTGTGTACCACGTCTCCAATCACCAGCAGCGGGCCATCGAGAAGCCCCGTCTCGGCGTCGTACAGCCGTATCCGTCCCGGGCGCTCGGTGATGAGCATGTCTCCATCGGGGAGAAAAGCTATGCCCCACGGAATGTCCAGCCCGCCGCCAAGCACGACTGCCATCCCCTCACCAATGCCAGCATCCGGCATGGTCTCGGGCGGCTCCACAGGCCCCTGAGCCTGATTCCACCAGTAGAGTGCAACCACCAAAGCGGCGGCAACTCCGAGAATCACAAGCGGCTTCTTCATTGTGCTCCGGGGAGTGTAGTACAGGTGAGCGTCCCGTCGCCACACGCCTTCTCAGACGTCACGAGCGGCTTGCGGCCGCCACAGTTGACTCCGCATGGAGCGCAGACGTCACCAGCCTCTCTGGCGATACGCCTCATACAGCACAAGCGCGGCTGCAACGGAGGCGTTCAAAGAACTGATGTCACCCCGCATGGGAATGCGTGCGACCGTGTCGCACTTCCTGCGGACAAGGTCGGAAACACCCTGTCCCTCCCCACCTATCACTATGGCAGTGGGTGTCGTGTAGTCGATTTCCGTGTACAAGACATCTCCACGACCGTCGATCCCCACGACCCACACGTTCTGCCTCTGCAGTGCCTCCATGGTATACGCGATGTTGCTGACTCGCGCGACGGGAACATACTCGATAGCTCCCGCCGAAGCCCTGGAAACCGCCGCCGTCAGTCCAACTGCTCTGCGGGAGCGGACAACGACTCCATGGACACCGGCCGCGTTGGACGTTCTCAGGATGGCGCCGAGGTTCTGCGGGTCTTCGATGCCGTCCAGCAGACAATAGAGTGGCTGCTCCTTCCGTTCGCGCGAGATAGCGAGGAGGTCGTCGAGAGTGACGTACGCTTTGGAGCCGGCATATGCAAGCACTCCCTGGTGAGCGGCGGCGCCGCTCGCCTGATCCAGGGCGAGTCTCGAGACAAAATCGACAGGGATTCTCTGTGACTGTGCCAGATGCAGAATCTCAGCAAGAGTGCTGTGCCGGCCGGAGTCCTGAGAGACGAGTAGCCTGTTGATGGGCCGTTCTGCCTTCAGCGCCTCGAGAACCGGCTGCCGGCCCGCAATAACGTCAGCCATCGAGAAATGCTCCTCCGCCGGGCGCGCGACGCGCACCCGCACCATCCGGATACATTATCGCAGAATCGTGTGGCCGGCGTAGCCGGTGCTAACCAGATACGGTTCCTCGACACATACTGCTGGCGCGGACGCTCTGCGCGTCGCCGGTGACGCCGCAACCCACGTAAGCGGCTGGTCCGGTTGACCGATAGACCGTTATGCGGTACGTTTGCTATGGCATCCGCTGCTACTTTCGCCGCTGTGCACGTACGCTGCCGGAAAGGGGGACTGAGATGACCGTAAGGGTTGTGACCGATAGCACGGCTGACCTGCCAACACAGGTCGCCGAAGAACTGGGCATCGTGGTGGTTCCCCTCCACATCCACTTCGGCGAGGAGACGTTCCAGGATGGCGTGACCATATCTACCGAGGGGTTCTACAACCTCCTCACTACCGGCGACATACTGCCGAAGACGTCAGCTCCCTCCTCCGGAATGTTCCTGGAAACGTATGAGCGACTGGCCCAGGAGACCGACGAGATTATCTCGATACATATCAGCACGAAGCTGAGCGCCACCTACGCTTCCGCACTGGTCGCACGCGATGGCGTCGAAGCACCCTGCAGGATAGAGATGGTGGACAGTCTCTCCGCCTCGATAGGGTTGGGACTGCTGGTGGTACAGGCGGCCAAGATGGCCCGCGGCGGCGCAAAGCTGGATGACATCGTTCGTGCCACGGAGGCCGCTGTGCCGCGCACGCAGCTTTTCGGAGTCGTCGATACGCTTGAGTACCTCCACAAGGGGGGACGCATCGGCAGAGCCGCCACATTCCTCGGTTCGATGCTGAACGTGAAGCCGATAATCGGCGTAAGGGAAGGCATCGTCCACCCCATTGAACGGGTGCGCGGCCGCGAGCGGGCTCTCGACCGCATCTGCGAGAGGGTTGCCGGCTTCACCTCAATCACAAGCCTTGCAGTTGCCCACACAACGACGGAGGCTGAGATGGAGCAGTTCGCCTCCCGCCTGTCACAGTTCTTCCCGATCGACGAGATACTGCGAACGCGCTGCGGAGCAACCCTGGGCACGTACCTCGGTCCCGGCACGCTGGTCGTTGCGTTGATCGAGGAGGAGAGCCCCGGCAGCCAGATAGAGACACCGGCGCACTAGCGCCTCTGTTCTCTACCCAGGCACGTGCGACTGGATGCGGCGCAGTGACGCCGGACGACCGGTGGACTCACCGGCATCTACTTGAAACGTGCGCGCTGCCAGACGCAGGAACTCGGGGTAATGGCCAGGTTACCTCTGGCGTCCGGCCAACCCGATGTGGTAGCGTGACACTATGAACGTGCGGGTTCTCACGGACAGCACCGCGGACCTGCCACAGGAAATAGTCGACGACCTGTGTATAGCGGTGGTACCTCTCCATATCTACTTCGGCGCGGAGCATTTTCAGGATGGGCACACCATCACGAAAGACGACTTCTATCGCCGGCTTGCGTCTCCCGGTCAGCCATTTCCGCGGACGTCGGCGCCCTCAGTAGGAGAATTTGAGGCGGCCTACAGGGCACTTGGTGACGGCACCGATGCAGTGGTGTCCATCCATCTTTCCTCAAAGCTGAGTGCCACTCATGCTGCCGCCACGGCGGCGAGCGCCACGGTGCGCCCCCAATGCCACGTAGAGGTCGTCGACAGCGCCACTGCTTCCCTCGGGCTCGGTCTCCTAGTGGTGCAAGCCGCACGAATGGCGCGTGAGGGGGCAACTCTACACGAGATAGTTCGTGCCACGTTGGAGGCAGTACCAAGGACGAGGTTCTTCGGAGTGTTGGGGACGTTGGAGTACCTGCGCCGGGGGGGACGAATCGGAATGGCCACTGCGCTTTTCGGCTCGCTCCTGAACACCAAGCCTCTTGTCGGGCTACGCGACGGGATTGCGTACCCCATTGAGCGTGTACGCGGCAGGCAACGCTCACTCGATCGCATCATCGAGCTGGCACAAGGCTTTGGCCGACCCGCTCACCTCGCGGTCGGCCACACGACTGATGAAGCCGGCATGAAGGCGCTCGCTCTGAGGCTAGCCGACCACTTTCCCTGCGACAGGATGCTGCAAGCACAGTGTGGAGCCACACTAGGATCTTATCTTGGCCCGGGGGCATTTGGAGTGGCCCTGATCGAGGCAGCTTGATAGGCCGGAAATGGGCGTTAACCTCCAACCGGCCGGCCTCCTCGAGTCCCCCAATCCTGCGGACACAATGACGTATCCCCTGCGTATTGCGTATAATTCACAGGAACTTAACACTGTTCTGGTATTACTCTATGCGGCACGCAGTGCAGCGCGCTGCGGTGAACCGGCGGGTTGAGCTCACCCTATTCTGGAGGTTACGGCGCATGCGCAAGTCCGGATTGGTTACTATGCTGGCGGCAGTCTTGCTGGGCGGTCTTGTCCCATTCGTTCTTTCCGCGAACGCGGTGAACGCCGAGGAGGAGATGCGGCCTGACGCCATTACCGTTAGCTGCAAGTATCCGTCGGCGACTGGTCCGGCAGACACCACGTTCATGTTCCAGGTCGAGCTTACGTATCGACTCACCGACATGACGTACGAGCAGTCCATCGCGGATACCGGCAGGCTACAGAGCAGGATATTCGATTTCGAGTTGTCAGGTCCTGACGGATGGGAAGTATTCGTCGCCGAGTCCAGCTGGAAACTCGATACGAGAGCCAAGGCGATGCAACTGCGCGCTCTTGGCGTGCCGCAATCCATGGTTGTGGTCGCCGCCGCCCCGTGGTGGGAGAACCTCGCACCAGGCGAGTATCCCATAGAATTGAAGGTGTCTTCCGGAGACATCGGCGATACGATCAACCTGAAGGCGGTCGTCACCGCGTGGTACGGCATCGAGGCCACCACCGTAGATGACAGGCTCAACACCACCACGACGGCCGGAAGTCCCGCGGCCGTGGACCTGATAGTGACCAACACGGGCTCGGCCGCTCTGAACAAGGTGTCCGTATCGTCAACCAGACCCAGCGGCATCGCAAACGAGCAGTGGGTGGTGCGGTTTGAGCCAGACCTTATCAAGGACCTCGCCCCGGGAGAGGAGCAGCAGGTCAGGGTCTCTATCACCCCACCCGAGAACGCTATCTCCGGGGACTACTACGTGACGCTTTCGCTTGCCGCCGAGCCGACTCTTTCCGACTACAATCCATCACTTGACGTCAGGGTCTCGATAGAAACCCGGCCAACATGGGTGGCAATCGGAGTGCTGATCGTAGTGCTCGCGTTCGGTGCGCTCATGTACGCCTTCTTCACGTTGAGGCAGCGTTAGGCCCGTCGGCGGGACGCATCCGCGCGACCCGAGACTTGCCTGAGCGGAGTCTCTCTGAGCCGGCGACGGCCGCCCGGCGTCAGATTTGATGCCCGCCCCGCCGTCGGTCGCACGGGATGCCCCCCTACCGGTTTGAGCGTGCGCGAGACACCATCATAGACACCGCAAGCACACATCCGGCAAGAAGGATGATGGTGGCCCCGGAAGGAAGTCTCAGGGCGTAAGACAATGCGAGGCCACCAACAGTGAACAGCGCGCCAAGCGCCACCGAGAGCACCATCATCGTCTTCATGCTATGGGTGAACTGGCGCGCCATTGCAGCCGGAAATGTAAGAAGGGCGATGACCAGAATCATGCCAACCACGCGGATGAGCACAACCACCGTCAGCGCAATCATGCCGAGGAGCAGCAACCACAGCCTCTCGACGGGCATGCCGACCGCGGTGGCGTACTCCTCGTCGAAGGACACAACGAGATACTCCTTGTACAACGCAACGACCGTGCCGAGGATGACCGCGTCCAGCACCAGCATCAGCAGAAGGTCGCTGAACGGCACGGTGAGGATATTCCCGAACAGGTAGCTCATCAGGTCGGGAGCGTAGCCGGGTGTCAACCCGATGAGGATGACTCCAAGCGCCATACCCATCGCCCAGAGAACACCGATGGCTGTGTCCTCCGGCAATCTCGTTCGCCGTGTCACCAACCCGATGGCCAGACCTGAGCCGAGCGCAAAGAAGAGCGCGCCGATGATGGGGTTGATGCCGAGGAAATACCCGAGGCCGATTCCTCCGAACGAGGTGTGTGCGATGCCGCCGCTGATGAAGACGATGCGCTTCACCACCACGTAGACGCCCACGATGCCGCACGCAACCGCTGCCAGCAGGCCGGCCGCAAGCGCGTTCCGCATGAACTCGTACTGCAGCGCCTCCAGCATTTCTCAGTGCTCCTTCAGTACCCTGTGCGGCACCGGACCGTGTGCGATGAGCTGCACGGGGCACTGATACGTGGCTTCAAGTATCGCCGGGGTGAGTTCCCGTGAGCCGTGATGGAAGAGCCTGCGGTTGAGACAGGCGATACTGTCCACATGCACGGAGATGGCCCCGATGTCGTGGGACACCATGACTACGGTGAGGGAGTGCCGCAGATCGCCCAGCAACTCGTACAGCCCTGTCTGCATAGAAGGGTCCACACTGGCCAGGGGCTCATCAAGCAGGAGGAGTTGCGGTTCCCCCACAAGCGCACGAGCGATGAACACCCTTTGTTGCTCACCACCGGAGAGCCGCCCTATCTGCTTTCGGCGGGCATCCAGCATTCCCACACGTTCAAGAGACTGCTCGGCGGCGACCGCATCCGCGGTTCCGTAGCGCCTGAACAATCCTCTCAACGCATAGCGCCCCATCAAGACCACGTCCCAGACGCTGGCCGGAAAGTCGCGGTCGAAGACGGGTCGCTGGGCGACGTAGCCGACCGCTCGCCTGCTGTGCGTGGGCGACTCACCCAGGACCTTCACGACGCCACTGTCAGGGGATATCAGACCCAGAATGACCTTCAGCAGGGTGCTCTTTCCGCCGCCATTCGGCCCGATGATGCCCAGGAAGTCGTGACGCAGCACTGTCAGATTGATGCCCTCAAGCGCCGGGACATCTCCGTAGCGAACCCCCACGTCCCGCAATTCGATAACCGGGTCTTCCACCATGTCAATCACACCACCTGTCGGATCGCGTCGGCTATGGAGCGCATGTTGGGGATGTAGTCCCGGGCAAGAGGGTCTATGATAACCACCTCGCCGCCAATCTCCCGGGCTACCACCTCAGCGCTCCTGGTACCGAGCTGCGGTGCAGCGAACACCACCCGTATGCCGTGCTCTCCCGCCTCACGGATGAGCCGAACCATGTACTGAGCGTCCGGCTCGTTGCCCCCCTGCTCCACCGCGATTTGTATCAGATTGTAGTCACGGGCGAAATAGCCGAACGCCGGATGGAACACGATAAACCGCCGGTTCTCGAGCCCGTCAAGGGCATCACCCAGTTCCTTGTCAAGGAGCGACAGGGCGTCAAGATACGCGTCGCAGTTCCCCTGGTAGAACGCGGCATTGGCCGGGTCTACTTGCACAAGCCCCTCACAGACGCTTTCGACCATGAGGCGCGCGTTGCGGACGGAGAGCCAGATGTGAGGGTCGGCGCCGGCGTGATGGTGGTCCCCATCATCGGTATCGATGTCCCCATGTTCCTCATCCTGAGCATCCCCGTCGGCCTCAATGAGCTGAATGCCCCTGGAGCAATCCACCACCAGCATCTGCCGGTTGGCCGCCAGGAGTCTGTCCATCCAGCTCAATTCGAATTCGACGCCGGAGCCAACCTTTGCATACATCTTCGCACGCGACAAAAGCACCATCTGGTCCGGCGTCACCTCGTACGTATGAGGGGACGCCCCCGGAGGGACCATCACCACCACTTCAACCCTGTCGCCGCCGACTGCCTCAACGAAGCCCGCCTGCGGCAGGAGCGTGACTGCCACCACGACTCTGCCAGTGTCGGCGGGCTGACGAGAGCACGCTGTTCCCAGGGATGCTACACACAAAGCCAGTACGGCGCCCACTATCATCCACGTGTGACACCCTCGTCCTTGCTTCCCCATCGACGACACGCCTCCTGACATGGTCTATGAGCGTAACTGAAACTGCGTTTCTATTATACAGCGAGACAAGTCGTCATGCATACCTAGCGTGGTCAAGGACTAGCCCGACTTGTCCTTGCGGCACTCTGGGCAGATGCCATACAGCTCCAGCAGATGGCCCTGCAGTTCGAAGCCCGTCTCGCGCGCCAACCGTTCCTCCAGCGGTCCCAGGTCACATTCGGTGAAGTCGACCGTTGTGCCACAGGTGCTGCACACAAGGTGATGGTGGTGACCGCTGGGGCGGGTCATCATGTAGCCCCGGCACCCATCCGGGGCGTGCACCCTGCAGATGAGGTTGTGCCGGTTGAGAATATCCAGCGTTCGATAGACGGTAACGCGGCCAATGCCGGGGGAGATTACTCTCGCCCTCTCCAGCAACGCATCCGGGGTGAGGCATTCGTGGCTTGAAGCCAGCGCCTTGAGGACCGCATGGCGCTGCGGCGTGAGCCGGTAGCCATGCTCCCGGAGGATGCCCGCGATTCTATTTGCCGTGAGCCTCATATGTGTCTTCCGCTCTTTCGTGGACACCCACCGGCATCCGTTCACAGAGCCAACGGCGTTCCGCCGCCCACGAGTCCAAACAACACAAACACGAGGAACATGTACGCGAGCCAGCCGATGAGGGCGGTCACGATGGCGCGCCATGTCGAGAAGTCGAGCGCCTGGCGCACCGCGATGATGGCCGCAATCAGCGTCCACACCGACGCGGCGAACGCGATGATACCCCCCACGCCGGGGAGGAACGCGAAGATGCGCAGGACTCCGGGAGAGTTGGCTAACCCCATGGTGCGCAACAGTTCGCCCCACGTCGAGGACGTCTGCGGCCCCTTCAGAATACTCACCCCAAAGATGTAGGCGAAGAGCGCCCACAGCAGCCATCCCACTATCGAGCCTGCCAGGCCGAACATCAGACCATAGAAGAAATTGCCGGTCCCGCCGGCAGTCAGGGCGTCCATGCCGGCGCCGATGCCGGTAGCGACGCTCACCAGTGCCACAGCCAGCAAAGCCTGACCGGTCGCGCCGGTGTCGGCCTCCACTTCCTCATAGAGTGCCGGCTGAAGCTGCGCGGCTCTGACCATTCGATTGAAGAGAGAAGTCGACGACGCCATGAGTTCACCCCCAGCATGATTGCACGCCTATGGTAACCTGCACCGTCTAGACAATCAATCTTGCGCGGCGTCGAGTCCGCGAAATCCAGACAACGGCATGCGGGGTAGGGCGAGGACGGAGTTGCCATCAACCGGCGTCGTCTCAGCTATACTGAGAGGGCGGCTGAACGACACAGCAGGATGGCCAACAACACATGAGCAGACGACACTACCGGGTGGGCATCTCGGGCTCCTACGGGGGACTCAATCAGGGCGATGAAGCGATACTGAAGAGCATCATCACGCAGCTGCGGGCAACTGTCACGGCGAAGATAACCGTGTTCTCACGCGACGCCAAAGACACGATGCAGCGCCACAACGTCGAGAGGGCAGTCACCGCTCGCGATTTGACACGCGAGGAGGCCACTCGCGAGATTGAGGACCTCGACCTCTTCATCCTTGGCGGCGGCGGCATACTGTACGACGCCGAAGCGAGAATCTACCTGCGCGAGCTGCAGATAGCCCAGAAGCTGGGTGTTCCGAACATGACGTATGCGGTCGGAGTCGGACCTCTCGACGACGTGGTCGCCCAGAAGCTGGTGTGCAACGTACTTAACGCGACAGACATCGTGACGGTGCGTGAGAAGAGCGACCGGAGGACCCTCGAAGACATCGGTCTGCATCGGGACATAGTCGTCACGGCGGACCCCGCTCTGCTCTCTCGGCCCGAACCGCTGCCGGACGGCGCGCTGGAACGGGAACACATGTCGGGCAAGCCACGCCTTGTTGGGATGTCGGTGCGTGAGCCGGGGATTGCGGCTCCAGACATCGACGAGAAGTTCTACCATAGTCTGTTGGCAAACGCGGCTGACTTCATTATCGATCGCTACGATGCCGATGTAGTGTTCTTCCCGATGGAGCGTCGGATGCTGGACGTGCAACACTCGCACGCGGTCATCTCGCAGATGCTGCGCCCGCAGCGAGCGCATGTACTGAAAGGCGACTACACCTCAGGGCAACTGCTCTCGCTTATCGGGCACTGCGACTTCGCGGTGGGCATGCGGCTGCACTTCTTGCTGTTCGCTGCGTTGCAGGGCGTCCCCTTTGTGGCGCTTCCCTACTCCGCGAAAGTGAGCGGCTTGCTCGCAGGGCTCCAGGTGGAGATGCCACCCATCAACCTCGTCAACGCAGGCCGGCTCCTGGCGTATATCGATAGATCCTGGGACAGGAGAACCACCCTGCAGGAGAAGTCGAAGGCGCACCTGCCGCGGCTGAAGCGCGAGGCGCGCAAGACCAACAGGCTGGCGGTGTCTCTACTGAAGAATCCCCCGGTCCGTGACGAGAAACCGGCAGTGCCGCCTCCTGACACATCGGGCACACCATAGAAGGATTCAGACATGCCACCGCTGAAGCACGTCTCAACGGTTTGCGCGAACACCGTCACGTTGCCGGTTCGGGAAGCCGGGGTGATCGCGGAGGCGGACGTCCTCGTTGTCGGTGGTGGTCCGGCAGGGCTGGGCGCCGCGGTTGGGGCAGCTGATGCTGGAGCCGACGTACTGCTCGCCGAACGCTACGGCTTCCTCGGCGGCAGTGCCACGGCGGCGCTTGTTATGCCGTTGATGTCCTACCACACGCAGCAGCCTTCGCCACGTCAGGCGGGCTCGGTCACGCTGTTTCCAACGGACCACGGCTTCGGCGAGCCGGTGATTGCAGGGGTGCTGAAGCGACTCGTTGACAAGCTCGTGGAGCGACATGGCGCGATTGCCCCGACTCCCGAAACGGGCTACGTCGTCCCGTTCGACCCCGAGGTGTTTAAGTCGGTTGCCCTCGAGTTGCTGGATGCATCGGGGGTCCGCTATCTGCTCCACTCACTGGCCAGCGGGGTGCTGGGCGGCAGGGTCGTGGAAGGTGTGGTATTCGAAACCAAGTCAGGCCCAATCGTCATACGTGCGCGAACAGTTGTAGACTGCACAGGTGACGCCGATATCGCCGCCTTCGCGGGGGCACGGTACGTTATCGGCCGCGAGCGTGACGGCGTAACCGGTCCGATGACCCTGATGTTCCGCATGACGGGCTTCGACCGCGACCAGTTCCTGGCATATGTCCGTTCGCATCCTGACCAGTGGTACGGAGTCCACGGGCTCTGGGACCTCATTCGCGAGGCGACACTGCGAGGCGACCTGTCTCTGCAAAGGGAAGACATCCTTCTCTTCGGCACCCCCCACAATGGCGAGGTGGTGGTCAACAGCACACGTATTACCGGTGCCTCGGGAATCGACGTGTGTGACCTGTCGCATGCAGAGCGCGAAGGGCGGCGCCAGATGGACCAGATTGCGCTATTCCTGAGGCACTACGTCCCGGGGTTCCGGGACGCATACGTAGTTCAATCCGGCAGCACCGTGGGCGTGCGTGGAACAAGGAGAATCATCGGTGACTACGTCCTCACAGCCGACGACGTCCTCCAGGCACGCAAGTTCAACGATGTTATCGCACGCGGGGCCTACCCCATCGATATTCACAACCCGAACGGTCCCGGCACAATCATTCGGCGACTTCCCCCCG
>Ga0351964_1010_pt2 | contig 47546 bp, 37 predicted proteins | sample TotcelT113001N15_FD_205807 | JGI IMG/M metagenome (GOLD analysis project Ga0351964, IMG submission 205807) | Enriched cells from coal bed in the Powder River Basin, Montana, United States - Total cells T11 rep3 HSBNCT.T11.300.1.N15 ... | reverse complement strand
TTAAAAAATTTGATCCTAACTTTATTTTTATTAAACAATATAAGTTCATTTGAATGCGCTAAAGAAGCAGTGAATACAGTGGAATAGTTTGTTGGTACTCTATCTTTTGATTTTATTCTTTAGGATTGAGAAAGCTCTTAAGAAGTTTTAAGTAATATTAAAAAAATGGGGGAGCGATTATTCGTCTCCCCTTGTTAAATTTAAGCTCAAATTAATAGAAATTAATAGAAAAGCCCTGCGGCGCTTGTGGCATTTGTGGTAATGTTAATTGCTGGTATTCGGCCATTAAATTTACCTGAGGTGGTTCTGCTAGAGCAGCAGGTGCTCTAAGTTGTGCCAGAAAATTATAGCAGCGCTCTACAAGCAGTCTACCAACTCGTTGCGTGTCTATGTCGAATACTCTGTTAAAAAGTTGAGCATCTAATAGACTGGTTATGATTTTAAGCTCTTCGTCATTAATGCTACTTAGAAAGTGCTTTAAAGTTTCATCGTCTGCAAAGCGTATAAAACGAGCCATAAGCTCAGAGTTAACTTGGGGATTAATTTGATCGAAAACATTTACACCGTTTTCGAGCGCAATGAGTGTGATAATTCTTAAAAAACTACGCAGCATCGTTTCTGTGTCCTGCAGGTTGCTTGTAAGTATAAGCTGAAGAGGTGTTAACCCAGTAGCATTGCGCGCTTCAAGTAATGTGGGGGCAATGTGAAGAAATTGCGCTAATAAAAGTGGGTTTGTTCTTCTAATTGCTTCATGAGCAAACTCTGAAACTATATTGTCAGTTCTGTAAAAAGCAAGAAAATTTATAAGGCAATCATGCTGATTATTCTCAAACGCTTCAGCTAGAATTCTTAGAGTAACTTCTTTGTTAGTAAAATATTCATCTTCACTGTAGCTTGAGCTGCTTGAAGAACTGCGGGAGCTAGAATTGGAGCTTGATTGGGTGCATCTGACATGTTTTTGCATGGCCTCTTTGCCTTTTGAAGAGTTTTTATTCATAGCATTGAGCGTGTCTTTGCTAAAAGTACTCAGTATTAATAAACATGCTGCTAATTTTATTAACCTAGTATATTTTTGATGTTCTAAAAACATTGAAGCTCTTTCTTTGTTATTTATTATTTATTTAGCTTGATGAACTTGATGAACCCGTAAGTATAGTAAAAATATGTTGTGGTGCTGCTGGTAGTAGTATGTGTATATTTTGAGCTAAATTTATCGTATTATTACTATTATTATTTGTATTATTTGGAAAAATCGGTAATTGCTCAACTAATTGCCGCACTTCTTGCTCTTGTTGAAGATTCGCTTGATCAAGCAGAGAAAGGTCTATAAGAGTTCTAGCAGCTTCGGCGTTTGAGCCGAGTTGAATTTGTTTTTGAGCAGCAGCAATAGCTGCGTTAACTCGGCGTTTATTTACTTGTAATAATCTTTCTACGATTAATCGAGAGTAGCTAAAGCCCATACGCGCAAGCTTGTAGAGCAATACTTTTAACGTAATATCGTCGCTGTATTTTATAACTTCTCTATAAATCGTATTTTCCCGTAATTCAACTGCTGCTTTTAGAGTAATAATTAAGAATTGTAAGAAAAGGGCGTCTGTTGGGCCTTGTGAAAGCACGAATTGTAGAGGAGTAAATCTTAAGGGGTGTTTTTTTGAGCGTAAGAGACTTGGCTGTAGACTAAGTAATATCTCAAGTACTACGGGGTTTCTTTCTGCAATTGCTCTATGAGCAATTGCCATATCAGGCGTACTTAATAGATTAAGATCGCCTGCATTGCTATAATATTTCTCTAGAATTTGTCTTACTAAAATTGTTTCTTGTCCTAATACTTCTGGTGGTATGTTTTGATTTGCGTATTGCCTAAAAAAGATATCGAGCATCTCGAGAGTCTCTGTTCTTAAGGTTTGTTGTTTAGAGGAAAGTATACGAGCTTTTTTTCTTGGGCCAGCAGAACTACTACTTGAGCTTGCATTTGGTGTCGTATGAGATGCTCTTACGTCTTGTTGACTCAGTGCGATAAGTGCTCTTTCTAATTCTTGCTCTATTTCTTGAGTAGTTGGTTCAGTATCCGGCTCTTTATCTTTAGGGCCTTTTTCCATGCCATTAAGCGTATTTATAGCAAAAAAGCTAAGTAGTAATAAGCATCTATATTTTCTGAGTTCTAAAAACATGGGTCTTTCTCATAATAAAAGCGCTGCTTTTAAAAGAGCAGCGCTTTTTGTTTTTAATGCAATAATTATTAATTAAGTTTGGCTTAAAATATCCAAACTGTCAATGTATATGGAGGGCTTAGCATGTTCTAAAACTTATTTAATGTGAGGGCATTACTGGTGTATTAATGGGTTTAGGAGCCACCTGTCCCTAGGAATGGAAAAAAGGCAGATGGGGCTTGTGGTATTGATATTTGGATTGGGGTACGTGCTAAATTAATAGAACCACTGACTGTTGTTGCAAGATCTGGATTATATGCAATGCGCTCGACGAGTTCATTGAGAGCTTCTTCTTGAGCGAGCTCATCCATCAACTCTATAACTCTTGCTGCGTTTGCTTTAAGTAGTTTGGTGAGAAGCTGTAGGTTTCCAACTGCACTTTTAATAAGCTTTTTTAATTCTTCACCATCAGCTTGCTCTACAAGGGACTTAAGAAGAGCATCATTCTCAAATATATCTTTAATTTTATTATTTGTGATTGCCGCGCTTATTATACCTTTGACATGCTCTTTAGACAGAGCTGTACGAGGCCTTTTAGCAACATGCGAGCTTTCTGAAGAAGCTTCTTCAGAGTGGGTGCTTGAGCTTGATTGTGCTCTAGAAGTTTCCTGAGATTCTGGCTGTTGCACACTGCTCGTGGTACTCGAGCTTTTGCGTGAACGTCCGAGCCGCTTAGACATTTCAGTAAGAATAATCTTAGCTTTAGGAAAAATAGCTTTTATTTCCGCCCGTCTTGAAGGATTAATGCCAGTGCGTTCCAAGTCTATTAGCTGAAGATTATGAGCTAAGGGGGTGCCTGCAAGTGCGCTAAGATTATTTATCTCTCCATTGGCGCTCAAGTAGAGAGACTCAAGATTTCTAAAAGAGTTAAGGCCAGTTAGCGTGAGGTTTTCTACAGATAAATTACTAAGCCTCAAAGTTCTTATATTCGGAAAGTAGGTACCTAACAGCTTTAAGTCATCTCGGGCTATTTTTCGATTAGTCTGCATTCTGGTTTTTGGATCTATTCCACGAATAATGTGTATTTCTGTAACTTTTTTATATTTTTTACTTATTTTTTGTAACACCTCAGGGCAACTCTTAATTGCATGAGTGGTTAAAATAAGCGTTGTGCCATTTATATTCCAGTAATCATCAGATGAATCAGATGATGAACAGATATTTGGCGCTTCTTGTGATGTTGAAGGGCCCTGCTGTTGAGCTTCTGGCTCTTTACCTTTAGGCTCTGTTTGCATAGCATTAAATGTATTTGCAATAAACAGCCCACACAAAGCGAAACATGTTACTGTTTTTGAAAATCTCATAAACATAGGTATCTTCCTATTTATCTTGTATTACTATTTAGTTATTTAGCTAGACGAACTTAAACCTGAAAAAATAGTTTGAGCTTGCTTGCGCGTAATTGGCAAATGTGGTAAGTTGCGAGCCAAGTTCACAGCTCCTGTTGGTATAGTAGGTAGTTGCTGAACAAGTATACGCATTTGCTCTTCTTGTTCTTCTTGGTTTATCGCATCGATTAAGCCATTTGTGCGTGAAGGATCTATTGCTTGTAATTGTGCTCGTAATGGCGAGTTACTTGGTAAAGTTCTCAGTATTGTTTTTAACGTGTTATCGTCGGCATAGTCCACTAATTCACGTAAATTAGCAAGATTATTTCCTAAAACTTCATCAAGCTTATTATTATTGATTGCGGCTCTTATTATAACTTTTAAGAGCGGTATGCGTCTGATTGCAGGTGCGCCTAATAGTACGTCTCTTGAAAGTGTACGTTCGAGAAGAGAGCCTGAATTTAAGAGCTCGGGTTGGATTTCAAGTAGTGCTTGTAAAAGTTCCCAGGCAGCTCTTTGAAGCGTTTTTTCAATTAAGCTTTCATCGTGTGTGTTAAGGGTATTAAGATCTCGGCCCGCTTCCTGATGGTATTGGCGTAGTAGTGCTCGTAAGGTGGCTATGCTGCTCGCGATAAATTTCTTACGTTGATCTATTAAGCTCTGATGTGCACGAAGTGCTTGTGGAGATGTACTCCTGACAGCTGGTATTCGTGTGGCTTCATACCCGCTAAAGAATTTATCAAGTGCTTCTTTAATAAGCTCTTTAAGCTTTTCAGGTGTTTCTGTTACCCGTCTTTTTTTACTTGAGCTTGTAGAACTGCTTGAACTACTGCTTGAACTTGACTGTAACTTGCTAATGTGCTCTGTTTGGGTATACTGTTCTGGCAATTCTAGAGCATGTTTTCTTGCTGGAGGTGATACTGCTGGTGCTGTGGTATTTGGGTCGAAATTAATTACTGCATTGGGAAATATTGTTTGAAGCTCAGCAAGAGCCGAGGGGCTAATACCGGTATTAGCTAAGCTTAAAAAAGTGAGATTACGAGCAAGAGAAGATCCTCTCAATGGCTCAAGAGTTTTCAGTTCTCCGTTGTTATTTAAAGAAAGAGACCTGAGGTTTGGAAATGACTCTGCTAATGGCGCAACTGAGAAATTCCTAAAGAAGGTATTATCTAAGCTTAAGTGCGTTATAGTAGGAAAAATTCTTGCTAACTCTTTTAAGCTAGTAGCAGTTATTTTCCATTTATATTTATTAGAAGGATTGTCGCGATCCGGTCCGCGAATAATTTTTATAGCTTTAATAGTCGGAGTTGTTCTGCTTATTTCTTCTAACTGTTCAAATTTATTTCTCAAAATCCATGTATCTATAGTGAGTTGATTATCAACTACGCTTAAACCTTCTTGTTGGGGGGCTTGCTCTTCCGTTTTCTCCATGGCAATAAGTAAATTATTGTGCAAATTACCAAAAAGTATGCTTATTATTACTAGTTTTAATAAGAGAGTATGGTTTTTTATATGTAAATACATAGATTTAACCCCTTCTTTTCGTTGCAAATTTTTAAAAAGCTTATTATTAAGCATAACAGAATTTATTCAATTTGTCAATAAATATAACGACTGAGCGCTTTGTATAAATTTTTTATAGATCTGGTATAATTATTACATAAGAAGCTAGCTTAAAGCATGTTTTTAACGCTAATAAAATTTATTAATATATGACTGTTAGTAATTTTTATGCTATAATTAAATATCTCTTGTTTATCCCTTAATTAATCTAAATAAACAAACTAATTTCTTTAAAATTCGAGGGTAGTAACCATGTCATTATTTAAATTAAAAGCACCTTTTGCGCCTGCGGGAGATCAGGGGCAAGCAATTAAGGGGCTTATCGACTCTCGGCCGGGTAAATCTACCCTTTTGGGTGTAACTGGTTCGGGTAAAACATATACGATAGCTCAGGCGATTGCGCAGCAAAATAAGCCGGTTTTGATTTTGTCTCCTAACAAGACTTTGGCAGCGCAGTTGTACGAAGAGTTCTCGCTCTTCTTTCCTGAAAACAAAGTATGCTATTTCGTGAGTTATTACGATTACTATCAACCAGAATCGTATTTGCCTGCTCAGGATATGTATATTCCTAAAGAGACGAAAATAAACAGTGAGATCGAGCGTCTACGCTTAGAAGCGACCGCGTCGGTAATCAATAGACCCGATACGATCGTTGTAGCCTCGGTCTCCTGTATCTATTCTCTTGGTAATCCGCAAGATTATAAAACACTTGCGTTGCCTATTAAAATAGGCGATACGTTTACACGAGCAGAGCTTATCAAGCAGCTTTTGTTTATTCAGTATGTGCGCAACGAGATGGAAAAAGTATCGGGTACTTTTCAGGTATACGGTTCTACTATCGAAGTTATTTTGCCCTATCAAAAAGAAAAGCTGCGTATAGAGCTCTTTGGCTCGCGCGTAGAGCGTCTTGAATGGGTCAGCAGGCATGATAATACAGTAGTAACCGAGCTTGCTGATACGCTTATATTTCCCGCAAAGCACTTCGTGACTACAGAAGCTCGCAAAGAAGCTGCTATTAAAAGCGTTGATGCTGAGTTGCAAGAATGGCTGCCGCAACTAAATAACCCGCTCTATCAAGAGCGCCTTAAAGCGCGTGTTGGCCATGATATGGAACTGCTGCGTGAGCGTGGTTCTTGTCCAAGTATTGAGAACTACTCAGCTCATTTTGATGGTCGTAAACCGGATGAACCACCGTTCTGTCTCTTTGATTTCTTTGAAGATTTCTTACTAGTAATCGACGAGTCCCATATTGCCATACCCCAGTTGCGTGGTATGTATGCAGGAGATAGAGCACGTAAGCAAAGTCTTATAGAATTTGGCTTCAGGTTGCCTTCTTCGCGAGATAATCGACCGCTTAAATTTACTGAGATTGAGAAGTATTTTAAAGACGTAATATTTGTCTCGGCTACACCGGGTGAGTATGAGCTACAACAAAGTGATACGATAGTCGAACAGGTGATTCGACCTACGGGTATTTTAGACCCCGTGATAGAAATTCACCCGCGTTTAGGGCAAATGTCACACTTGCTTAAAGAAATCAAAGAAACAACTGAAGCTGGCTACAGAACACTTGTGATGGTGATGACCAAGAAGCTTGCTGAAGAGTTAGCACGCTACTTGCAAGAGCATCACATCAAAGTATGCTATATGCACCATGATATTAAGACACCACAGCGTACAGAGCTTTTACACAAGCTACGCTTGGGTGTATTCGATTGCTTGGTGGGTGTAAACTTGCTTCGTGAAGGTTTAGACTTGCCTGAGGTTGCTCGTGTGGCTATTCTTGATGCTGATATCGAAAGCTTCTTGCGCGATAAGCGCTCGCTTATTCAGATTATCGGTCGAGCAGCGCGTAATACTGAATCTAAAGTGATTTTATATGCTGATCAAATAAGTAAATCTATGCAAGGTGCTATAGAAGAAACGGCTAGACGCCGTGAGTTACAAGAAGCGTATAACAAAGAGCACGGTATTGAGCCATTAGCGGTAAAGCGTGAAGTGACCAAGAGTATTTCTAATATCCAGAAAGCGATTGCTGCTGCTTCTAAATCAAGTAAGAAAAAAGCAAAAGAGGTTACGTTTGAATCACATCAAGCGATGCTCTTACGAGTTGCTGAGCTTGAGCGCCAGATGCAAGATGCTGCTGAGAAGTTTGATTTTGAGACAGCTATCAGACTGCGTGATGAGTGGCTTGAGCTTAAAAAGCACGTATAAGCTTACTTGTTAGTTATTAATATATAGAATTATTGACGGGTAGAGTAAATCTCTGCCCGTTTTTTATTGCTTTACTTTTAGTGCTTGTTTAAAAATAAATTATATTATATTAAAAATATTATCTTTTAACAGTAATATTTAGTATTCTTTAACTTGGGCAACTTATAATGTTAATTTTTAACTAATAACCAAGAGAAATTATGAAGAATGCTAAAAGTATACTAGCGATAATGGCTTTAGCTTTTACGAGTGCTAATATGTTCGGACTGTCCTGGTCAGGTGAGGAAAAACAGAGTGCTGTACCAATAAGGATTATCAATCTTACTGATAGTCGAGTTGGTGTATCTAAAGAACATGAAGAAGAAGCTTTGGCTAGGGCGGGTAAAGGACACGCTGAGTGGCGTACTCATGATCAATTTAGAGGTTATACCGGTCAAAGAGAAATAGATGCAGAACAAGAAATAGATCTTGGACCTATACAGGAGGGGATCATTATAGAGATAGTTCCTTGGCCTACAGCCACTTCTAGGGCACTGGAAAATGTTGTGAGTGTGAAGCCTAGCCAATCTAGGTATATTTTCCCTGTGAGCAGCTTGCGTTACACAGTTAGTGCGCAAGATATGCAGCAGTCACAACCACTTATTCTTGTAGTTGCAGAGGATAAAACAGGCCAATTTTATCTCGCAAAGATTGCTGACCGAGCGAGAGCAAAAATCGATTGTTATAGGCTGATAGCAAGATAACTAACTAATTTCAAGTTGCTTTTTACAGTGAAGTAGAGCTCAGTAATTAGAGCCCTGCTTTATTTGCTTTAGGGTTTGATTTGAAATTGCACCAGATTATGTGATGAGCAGCTTGAGCTTAAAAAGAATGGCCAGCATGGTATGACAAATTAGCGAGCTAAAAACTAATTAATAAAAATATTAGTAAAAAGCGGGTAGAAGTTTATTCTACCCGCTTTTGTTTTTATGTACTGGATAAGTTACTTGGTAGCTGTTGCTTCTTGAGGCACTTCAAAGCCAAGAGAGACTTTAATGCCCTTGATTTTAGCATCAAGTTGCGCACGCATATGCGTAATATCTTTACGCCATTCTTGTAACTTGATATTTATCTCGTCAAGCTGTTTGCTTACGCTTGCTTGTGCGGACCTGTAATGCTCTGATGCTGCGGCGAGCATATTAGATCCAGCTTCGAGTGCATACTCATAAGCTGCCAGTGCTTTATCTACTGCCCATGTTACCCATGGTGTGCCCGCTTCGATAGCGTACTCATAAAGCGCATGAGCTTGTAAGTAGCCTTTGTAAACAAGAGCTTGTAGTCTCTTAGCACTAGCAATTATAGTAGGTTTGCTTTTCTCAACAATTAAACTAAGCATCTCCGAGCCGAAACTTAATAGCTCTTTGCCAAGTTCTACTAAGAACCAGAAGAACTGAGTAAGTTTAGCCCATGCCCATTCAGCACGTGGTTTGCCTTTTTCCAATGCGGCATTGCCTAGTGCAATAACAACATCTAAGAGAGCGCTTCCAAAGTTAACGAATGCTTTTACGCCGCTAATTATAAGCGCATCAAGCTTCTCGTCGATTATGTGATAATATTTGGCGAGTACTGTAAACGCTTGTTGTGAAAATTTTGCTATTCCCACTAAAATATCAAGAGCGCCGTTTAATAGTTTAAATAACGGCTCTTTTAATGTGCTACTTACTTTGGTGATAATTGTCCAACCAATATCAAGTGCTTTGCTGCCAAAATCAAGTAACCCGTTGCCGACATAAAGCATACCATTGCCTAAGCCTTTAAGCCCTGGCACCAGCAAGTTTTGAAACCCCTGTTTTAAAAGATCAAAGCCAACTTCAGCGATAAACTTAATACCATTGCCCAGTTTTACTATATATGGCCATAACTTTTCCCCGGCTGCTTTAAGATTAGCACCTGCCCATAAAAGTAGTTCTCCACTCTTTTGTAAAAGTACACCTAACTTTTCTAGGCCAGAAAGAACGTACGGCGTTGCGGCTTTAATTGCTGGATCAATAATCTCTTTTTTGGAGTATTCGGCAAATTGCTCTGTTAGCTGTGCTGCTTGTGTGATCTTTTCTGTCGACCATTCAGAAAATTGGCCAAGCCACGTGCCTATTTGCTTGAGATACGGCGTTGCAGCTTTGACTACAAACTCTTTGGCTTGTGTACCCAGCTCTACAGCGGTGTTAAATGCACCTGAAAGAGAGCTTGCTATGCTCTTAAAAGCATTTACCAAAGTGCTAGGCAACGCTTTAATGCCTGACCATAAAGAGCTTAAAAGCTTTTCAGTAAGAACATACCCGAAGCCTAAGCCCGTTAATATGCCCGAACCAATGGACTTAAAGCCTGAAGTTATAGTCTCTGACCAACTTTTAGGTTCTGGTTCTGGTGCCCGTATATATTGCGGTATTTCATTAGTATAACTTTTTTGGGCTTTTCCAGCTGGTTTTTCAGAAAGAAGGTTGTTTAAATACTGTACATCAGCTTTCTTAAGGAGCTGCCCGCCGGTCGTTTGAGTGTAAATATTTTTAAAAGTAATCGAAAAAAGTGCGATAATAAGCATCGCTAAGCTATTCTTCATGAGTATCTCCTGTTTTTACTATTTTTACTTAAAACTGCTTATATTGAAAAGTTAGCAAATTTACCTATTAATAATCAATATTTTTTTATTAACAGAAATAAATAGTTAATTATAAGCTTATTTTTGATGCTCTTACAACTCTGGTATATACTAAGAAACGCTGATCTATTTTTAGCGAAAAAATTTTTAAGCAGGGAGTAAAAACGAGTATGTATCTGCTTGTATCGTTATTTTGTTTACTATGCTGCATGTCAGCATGTTGGTTCACCGGAGGATCTTCAAAAACTATGAACTATCCAACTATAAAAAATATTGAAGAAGTGACAGCACTTTTTCCGCGTACACCCGAAGAGATAAAAGAGCGTAACCAAAAAGTGCAGGAAAAAGCACGTAAGGGCGTAGAAAAAATTATAAACTTGCCTGAGTCTGAGAGAAATTTTACCAACACTTTTAAAGCGCTTGATACACTTGGCAGTTGGCTCAGTAAAGAAGGTGCTGTTTTTCAGACGGTATTATTACTAAATCCAGATGAAAAGATGCGTGAGGCAGCTCAAGCGGCGATAGAGTCTCTCGAGTGTTTTGCGCTTGAAGAATTGAGCTATAACGAAGAGCTTTATAAAATACTTAAAGCATATGATCCTAAGCGAGACAATTTAACGCCTGAAGAAGAGTACTATAGAACAGAGTACTTAAAATCTCTTGTTAAAAGTGGTCTTGAGTTGCCTGAAAAAGAGCGTAAAGAAGTAATGGAACTTATGAAGGAGCTGGTTCAGGTAGGCCAGCAATTTGAAGTGGCTATTGCTCAAGATACAAGCACTGTAACAGTAAAAAAAGAAGAATTAAGTGGCTTGCCCGAAAGTTTTATAAACGAGCTTGAAAAGACGCCAGACGGGCTTTATATTTTACCTACTAACGCGCCGACACGAGAGCAAGTGCTTAACAACAGTACTAACGAAGAAACGCGTAAAAAGTTCTGGCTTGCGTATAATAACCGTGCGTATCCTAAAAATATCGAAAACTTAGATAAACTTATAGCGTTGCGCGATAAAGTAGCACGGGCTCTGGGATTTAAGAGCTATGCGCATTATAATATTGACCAGGAAATGGCTGAAAGTCCCGAAAAAGTACAAGATTTTCTTGAGAGTATAGCAAAGCATGCTGTACCAAAAGCTGTTAAAGAGATGGATAAGTACCGTAAAGAGCTCATAGAAAGCGTAACGCTTACAGAAGATGGTAAGTTTAAGCCCTGGGATGGTGCTTTTATGGAAACACAGTACAAGAAAAAGCATTACAATATAGATCCAGACAATGTTGCTGAATATTTTCCTCTTGAAAATACTCTTGAGCAGCTGCTTAAAATTTACGAAGAGTTTTTAGGGGTTAAATTTAATCAACTTCCCGTAAAAGAAGGTCAGTTCTGGCATCCAGATATTAAGCTTATTGAAGTACACTCAAGTGATAATAAAACTCTTGGTTATTTATTGCTTGATTTGTTTCCTAGACCGCATAAGTACTCGCATTTTGCACACTTAGGCGTTGTGCATGCCTTAACGCTTAAAGATGGTACAAAATTGCCTGCTGTAAGTATCGTTATGGGCAACTTTACTAAGCCTACCTCAGGAAAACCGGCGCTCTTGAAGCATGAAACTGAAGTTATTACATTCTTTCACGAATTTGGGCATGCTCTGCACTTCTTGCTTGGTGCGACAGAATTAGCGAGTACCGCTGGAACCAACGTAAAGACCGATTTTGTTGAAATGCCCTCGCAGATGCTTGAGCGATGGATGTGGGAGCCTTCAATTATTAAGCGCGTCAGCGCACACTATAAAACTGGCGAAAGTTTGCCAGATGAGCTTATTAAAACGATGATTGAGCTTAAAAACTATGATATTGGTGATTTTTACACCAGGCAAATATTATTAGCTCGCTTGGCACTTGCTTATTTTGCTCCAGGTGAAAAGAAAGATACGAATGCTCTTTTCCATGGGCTTACCAAAGAAATGAAGCCCCATCTCGTTGATGTTCCCGAAAATCATTTCCAAGCAGCCTTTGGGCATCTTAATGGATATGGTGCTAAATATTACGGGTACCTATGGTCAGAAGTGTTTGCTGACGATCTGTTCTCATATATTAAGGAACATGGGTTATTAAGCCCAGAAGTCGGCAAACGCTATGTTGATAAGGTATTAAGCAAGGGCGGTAGCCAGCCACCCCAAGACTTAGTGCGTGACTTCTTAGGTCGAGAAATGAGCAATAAAGCATTCTTTAAAGATAAAGGTTTTTAAAAAACTAGTCTTTATTTATATGTCTTTAAATATGTGTGCAGCTTAAGGGGGAAGAATAAGCTTCCCCCTTAATATAAGTTAAGCGATATCTATTTCTTCTTCAGGTAACATTTCTGATTCTGCATCGTAATCAGAATCATAGTCGTCATCTGGGCTTGCTTGAGCAAGTGCTAAATCGCCACCGTTGTCATAATCACTATCGTAATCATAATCTGATTCTACGTCGTTTTCTTCTTGAGTAACGGTTTGTGTAGGTGTGTTAATAACAGTTGTCTCGGTTGTTATCTCTGGTACTGCATAACCGACACCAAGCAATGCTGCAGTTGATTCATCTGAACCATCGTAAGCATCGTAGTAGTAACGGTTGTAGTAAGCTGGGTATACTTGAGTATACAGCGGCTCATCAAACCAGTAGCCATAGCCTGGGTAGTAGAACCATGGATAATCCCATGACCATCCTAAGCCGAACCATGGATACATGAAGAACCCTGGAGCCCACCATGAGTCCCAACCCCACCAGTTTGAGCCCCAGCCCCAGCCGAAGCCCCACCAAGGGTTGTTATTCCACCAGCGATTGCCACGGTTCCACCCTCTATTGTGGCGACCCCAACGGCGACCCCAACGACGTCCATGTCTTCCACGACGTCCTCTTCCATGTCTGCCTCGACGACCTCTACCGTCGCGTCCACGACGGCCATCACGACCACGTCGTCCTCTTCCATCTCGGCCTCTTCCGCGTCCACGTCGACCATCACGGCCTCTACCGTCTCTTCCACGTCGGCCATCACGACCTCTGCCGTCACGACCACGTCGACCATCACGGCCTCTGCCGTCTCTGCCACGTTGACCATCACGACCTCTGCCGTCTCTACCGCGTTGGCCATCACGGCCTCTGCCGTCTCTGCCACGTTGACCATCACGACCTCTGCCGTCTCTGCCACGTTGGCCATCACGGCCTCTGCCGTCTCTACCGCGTTGGCCATCACGGCCGCCTCTTTGACGAGTTCCGGCACCATCACGACCAGCGCGACCTCCGCGACCTAAATCACCCCGTCCTACACGGTTTACATGGCGTTGACCTGTGCCCTGGCCACGACCCATGCTTCGAGCACCGCCGCCCATGCCACGGCCTCCGCCGCCCATACCACGACCCATGCTTCGAGCACCACCGCCCATGCCACGGCCTCCGCCGCCCATACCACGACCGCCACCGCCGCCGCCTCTTCCGCCGCCGCCGCGACCACCACCGCCACGGGGAACCATGGTAAGTGGTGTTAGCGCCATAATCATGGCAAGTATAATAGCTATTGGTTTTTTCATGCTTATCTCCTTTTTCTAATTAGACAGAGTTAAAAGTTATATAAATTAGCTTATAATAAAACGCATCATTTATAGTTTTAATTTACATATAGAAATTAACAAAATGCAAGAGTTTTAGGTTTTTCTCGAGAACTTGTTTAATTACCAAATCGACAAAACTCGTTATATTTAGAGAAATGGAGCTTTCTTGCTTATTTAACTTTAAAAAATTAAAGCTAAAACTTGCTTAAAAGAGTGGATTAAGAGCTTAAAGTATAAGCGGGGGTGGTTGAAATTTAGCAATCTTTTTTTTAAACTAATTTTAAGCAAAAGCTACAAGCTAAATTTTTTTTAACACCCATTACACACGAAGGAGTTTTCTATGAAGTTATCTTTGACTTCGCCGTGCTTAGTGCTAGGCCTTCTTATGGGTTTAGGAACGGCACCAGAATTATTAGCAAAACGTGCTTTAAGCGAATGGCTTGATAAATTACATCAAGAGCAAATGAGCTTTTTTGAAGAGATGATCGAAAGAAGTAATGGTTTTTGGCAGGATGTCGATAAGCTTTTAGCAGGAGCGCACTATAGCGAGAAGGAGAAAGGCGGTACGGTAACTGTCTTTGATAAAGATGCGGTAAAACTGCCGGAAATTACTATCGAAAAACATGAAGACAGTAAAAATAAAGCAAGCCGTGAGCTTTCTCTCGCTATAAAAAACCTTGATATCCCTAAAGATTCGCTTAAAGTGGAGCTTGATGAAGATGAAGGCTATGCACAGTTAGTAATACCCTATGAAAATTCTCAGGTAACGCTTAAAATATACCCAAACGGCTACACCGTTTCAGCTGAGAAAAAAATAACCCAAGAGAAAAAGGACGAAAAAGGTAACGTATTGGGTTCTTCAAGCTATACGGCTTATAATTCCTACACGCAATCTTTTCCGTATAGTATTAACGTGCGGGCGCTTAAGCCAGAGTTTAAAGAAAAAATACTTACATTAACGTTTGGCAAGCGTGATGCAAAACGAGCTATTCCTATAAAATAGCTTATTAGTTAGTAACTAATTAAGATCAGCAAGTACTTTTACTTTTACTGGTACTTGCTGATCTTTTTTCTTAGATAAATTTTTGCTATAGTGAGATAACACTATTTACTGAAAAAACGCTTATGTTACATATAGAATTGCCCCATATTAAATCATTTGAAGCTCTTGTTCGCCAACAAGAAGATGGAATTTCACTTGCCCAAGGCGCTTTGCGTGTTGGCGGTGTTCCTGATGAAATACGCGAACAAGTACGAAAATTGCTAATCACTGATAAAGCTGATTATTATGAGTTTGCTTTAGGCATACCCGTATTACGGCAAAAAATAGCCGAAGTGCTTAGTTTCGAGCACAAAAAAAATATTAGCTATTCACAGGTTCTTATTTCTCACGGAAGTATTGGTGCACTTTCTATAGCAGCTCTTGCGTATCTAGACGCTCATAACGAAGTGCTTATTCCTGAGCCTGCTTATCCTGTTTATCATAATGTAGTACGCTGTGCCAAAGGTATACCTGTTGGTATTCCAGCCTATAAGCAAATACTTGATAGTTCTACTAATACACTTACTTGGCGACTTGATATCGAGCTTATACAAGAGCATATTACGCCAAAAACTAAAATGATCGTGCTCTCAAATCCATCCAATCCACTCGGCATGTGCCTTTCAGAGCAAGAGTTAATGTCTCTTGTTAGGCTTGCTGACAAGCATCAAATTTATCTCGTAGTAGACGAAGTTTATGATTTGTTTATTCACGAGGGCTCGTATAACTCGATCATGAAGCTACTTGATGAGTCTCGGTTTATTATTCGTTTAGGCTCTTTTTCTAAAAATTTTGCGATGAGCGGTTGGCGTGTAGGATATCTTATTGCCCATGAAGCTACGGTTGCAGCACTTACCGGTGTGCAAGATGCATTACTCTGTTGCCCTACAGTGGTAAGCCAATACGCAGCGCTCTATGCGCTTGATCATCCTGAGTGTATGACAGAATCACTTGAGAAAGTCAAAACGAGTCGCCTGCTTGCACTTACTAAGCTCGAACAATTGCGTCAAGCGGGTCTTGTTGAGTATGTAATCCCCCAAGCAGGATTTTATTTGTTCATGAAGAACAAATTATCTCATGAATTGCATAATGATACGCTCTCACTTGTATCACAAATTCTACATAAGAAACATGTAGCACTTGTACCGGGAAGTCATTTTGGCGCTTCTGGTGCTCAATCGATGAGACTTTGTTTTGCGCGTGAGCCGGAGCTTGTATCTGAAGCGCTTGAGCGTATTATAAGTTACTATAAACATGAGCTGAGTGTGCTCTAAGTTTTCTTAAAAACTATCTAAATAATTTAATTATAATAAGTACATATGTATATACTTGAAGCTAATACCGGTGCCGGTAAATCTACTTTTTTAAAATTACTCGAAAAACATAACTCTACTATCCTAGCAGGATACGAACCGGTTGCTGATTGGCAAAAGCCAGTCGATGGCCAATCGATTCTGACTAACTTTTTTGCTGATCCGCAGCGCTGGGCATACCCTATGGAAACATATGCTATGCTTTCCCGCGTACGTCAGCATATGATAGATCAAGAGAACGATCACCCAAAAAGAATTATCGAGCGCTCTATCTATTCAGGGCATTACTGCTTTGCACTTAACAGTTATAAAAGTGGCTTTATGAATGCACTTGAGTGGTCCATGTACTGCTCGTGGTTTAATTTTTTAATACCGGGCAAATGCAAACCACCACGTGGTTTTATTTATTTAAGAACTGATCCAAAAGTAGCACTTGCTCGTGTCAAAAAGCGTGCCCGTTCGGGGGAGCTTATTGAGCTTGATTATTTAGAAAATCTACACGATTATCATGAACGCTTTTTAATGCGTAAAGAAGATATCTTGCCTGAGCTTAAAAATGTTCCGGTGTTAGTTTTAGAAATAAACCAAGATTTTGAGAACAATCCTGACTATTTTGCTACGCTTGCAACGCAAGTCGAAGAGTTTCTTGAGCGAACTACTCTCTCTTCAAGCACGTGTACTTCTGAGTTATCTGGATGCAGTAATACTGTTTTTTGCAAGCCAGAGTAATTTTCTCGCATCAAGCACTATACAGATACGAATCTAAAGCCTAATCGGAGGTGGTGGCTTTGCTTATTTAGCGCAGAGCCATATAGCTGCTCAGCTTCAGCGTCTCATCTTGTTTCACTGGGGTATAACAGCTCAATCGTTTACCACAGAAAATCTTAATAAGTTTAAAGAATTGCAAATGCTTGAAATAGCCTTAAATCTACAAATAGGAGATACAGGGTTTAAGGCTTTGGCTGAGAGTAGTATAGCTACTCAGTTAAGGGTATTACATATTGGTGGTTTGGGGCTGACATCTCTGAGTTTTACCAAAGAAAATTTTAATAAATTTACGAGCTTACAAAAATTTATTATAGCTGCAAATCCTCTCGGTGAAGGTACCTTTGCTTCGCTGGTAAACAGTGATCTTTGCAAGACCATTCAAGAAATTGATGTTCGACATACCGGCCTTCCAGAAGACAGTTTATCTGTGATGAAAAATTACTGTTATCTTAAGACACGTTAGTATGATTTTAGTTGTTCATATGGCGATTTTATAAGAGCGTTATATTTTTTGTAAAAAGAGCTAAATTGCTATAGCGTTAAAACAACGCGAATACGTATAACAAACTCTTATTAACTAAAAAATTTTAATATATTGAGTATATTCTTGAGGGTAATATTAGTGGAAAGCTCCGTCCACTTGATAAGTAATTCTTTGCGATCTATACCCCAATCTTAAACAAATTAATTTATTCTTTAAGCATAATATGCTTCTTTTTGCTTTATTTTTTAGGAATTCTTGAGACTAGGCGTAGCTTTTTTATAAATTCTATTTAAAGATCAGGAATAATTGTACATAAGAAGGAGTAATATGATTAAAGCAAAGCATTTGCTTACGGTACAAAAAAGCTTTGTGCCTATAACTTTACTTTGTGTCTTTTTAAATCAAAATAGTTATACTATGGATTCGAATTTTGGATCAAGCGATGGTGCAATTAGCAATCCTAACTCTGGAAATGCTGTTACCAGCGAAGTTGTCAAAGCTCTTTTTGCAAACTATTTTATGGCTGGAGATCTTGAACAATGTCATAAACTTGTAGACAAATATCAACAAGTTGACTTCTTATGTGGTCTTAACGATCATCTTGAGCGAAAGGAAAACTTATTAACCGTACCACAGTCTGAAATGGCAAAGCTGCTTATTGAACATGGGGCCCAATTAAATTCGTATGACTGTGGTGGGAAATATTCAAATTGTCAGTATGCTGCAATTTTGGCAGCTCATAATGGTAATCTTAAAAATGTTGAAAAGACAGAATTAAATAATAAGCCAGCGTTTGTATGGGTAATAGAAGAAAATGGCCAAAAAATCACTCAATATAGTAGATCCGGTGCCTCTGTCATTCCAGTTCAAAGCATGGTGGGAAGCTTTGCACATATTGCAGTTGCTCCGCAAGGTTCCCTTTGGAGAGTTGATACAAACGGTGATATTTATTTTAAAGAAAAGTTTACCTTTGCAGACCGCCTTGATACAAGCTGGCATCTTGTGTCAAATACCAAGCCCATCAAACAATTAATAGTTGACTCCGAGAATAAACTATGGTCTTTAGATGAAAATGGTGACCTGTGGACAAGGCCAGGCTTTACTCAGGGTGATTGGAAGCGGGTGATAGTTCAGTTAGAAGGAGATACAAAACTTAAACACATTGCTCTAGCCTCATTTGTTGTTCATAATGAGATGTGGGGTATAGATGATCAAGGCAGAATATGGTATTCGGTATTTAATAAGAATGCTAATGGAATTGCAATTCCGATTTTCTGGCAATTAATTGATTCTGAGTATAAGTTTGATCAAATTGTAATTGGTTTGTTCGGTGCTGTGTGTGCCCGTACTACTGATAATATTCTTATGAAAAGAAGTGGAATTAATTTACATAACCCATCAGGAAATGATTGGCAAATCTTTGAAGATTTAGGTAAACTGCGGATAAGAACTATTAATGTTACACCTCAAGGAGAGTTTTGGGTTGTTGATAACAATAACAATTTGCTTAGACGTGCTGGCGTAACGCCTCAAAGTTCGATCGGTACCGAGTGGTACAAAGTTAGTTTATCTGATTCTAATGTTTTGCGAGAAGAACGATTTGTATTAATTGAAAGCTTTATCTCGCAGCCATCTACACCCGTATTAACGCCTGATGGTACTCCTAGCACAAGACGAGCAAAAGGTGGCGACTCCCCGGCTTTTGTATCATTTACTAGTGTTAGATCTCTTATCCAGAAAGCAGGTTCAAAAATATTAAGTCGAAAGACTAATACAACAACTAGTGGAATTCAAGATGTAATTCCAGAGACATTTGCTGATCTTACATCAAGCTGTTTTTCCACGGTAAGTTCTCCAAGTGTAATTGCTCTAGCTGGTTTTAATGTAGTTGAGCAAGATATGTCTTCAGAAGAGCAACAAAAGTTACTTTCTAGAACTCCACCTAACTTTGTCGAAATTCAAATAACTTCTGATATGACTGAAACAAGATGTTATAGGCTCATGAACGGTGAAGTATTTCATAAAGATGCTTTTGACGAAGGAAAATTAGGATCACAGCTTACTTATGCCAATAAGCCTCTTAAACTGGTTCACTTTTTTGAAGGAGTTGCTTCTAACTATATATGGGGTACATCACCGAGTGGAGAGATTTTTTATATAGAGTTTAATAAAGAAGGAGAAGATCCTGTTGTTGAGCGCGTTGATTTTCCAGGCGTGCAAATAGAACCAGCGCTTCAAGAGGTATTTTCTGAATCAGTAACACCTGAAAAAGCAATGCTTGAAAACATAGTTCCACTCCAAATGCTTATGCTTGGCAAGAACAATAAATTGCAATTATTAGCTTTGGGTAGTGATGGCAAAATATATGTTCGATGGGGCATGGAAAAGAATAATCCTCGCGGATATGGTTGGCTACCACTAGTTGATCACCTGGGTGGATTTGCTATAAAAATGAAGTCAAAAATAGTTGAAGAAGAAGTTGAAGGAAAACCTGAAAGAAAAGAGGTTCTTGTAGTAACCTTTTTGGATGGAAGAGAACAGGAAATAAACTAATTGCAGATTAGTGGTATTTTTTTATTTCAAGAGAGGTTGGTGGTATTCTTACCAACCTCTCTTTTTTAATAACTTGGCGAAAATAACTGTTCGAGAGATTCTAAAATTTCTTCTTGGTAAATTTCTAAATATTTTTTAGTAAGCATTTCTAGTATTTCTCTATATAAATCATTCTTCCTTAAAAGTTTATGCACCCTCTTTATGCTATTGAGCAAGTTATTTTCTGCGTCATCGTTTTTTTGGAAATTAGGGGTTCCCATTATATTTAAAATATTGGTAACTTTGGTCACATTCCCTACTTCTACAGCGTGTTCTAAGAGAGGTAGGCTTTCTTCGTTTTCAAAAGATATAAGCGCTGAATGGGGGTATGAGTTAGAAATTACGTTGTTGAGCAAAAGTAAGCGAGCTATATTTAAGTAGTGACGCTTACGGGCATATTCTAATAAATCTATTGTTTCCCAAGTTCCCGTAGCAGATACAAATATCAGCTCTTCACTTCTTATTCGTGCTCCATGCTGAATTAAAAGAGCTGTTAGAGCCAGATGGTTTCCATCAATTGCTTTCAAAAGAGGAAAGTGATAGGCGGAATAAATGTCTTCCGGAAATACTATCTTGATGTTCTTTATAATTAGTTTTGCCATATTAATTTTTTCTGCTGCAACAGCTGTACAGAGCGCTCCGGATAGTATTTCTAGAAACATAGCATGAAGTGTTTCTATTTTGGTTATTTTGCTTTGTCTGCAATTAATTAGCGTTCCTATATATTCAAGATTTTGGGTTACTGTCGACAAGGTTTGAGAATTAGCTTCCTCTAGGAATTTTTTTACACTTTCTTGGGCTAAAAGATATCGTAATTCGATCAAATTCTCCTGTTTTAGCTCCTCATTGATTTCTTCACTAATATTTTCTGCAAGTAAGCCAAAGAGCAGGCGGATGGTATTTATAATTTTTTGAAGCCCTTTCTCTTGACCGCGCTTAATAGCCAGCGAAATAGCATTTTCCGCCCTGGTATTTAGGAGGAGTGGATTTGCTCCATGAGCTAAAAGTAGAGAGATTGTTTCAGGGCAATTTTTTTCTATGGATTCCATTAGAGGCGTCTGCCCGTCATAGCGTGCTAAGTTAACTTGTGCTCCGTGTCTTAAGAATATTTTTATAATTTTAGGCAAATTGACTGCTAAAAGAAGGCAGGATGATCCGAAAGTATTAGTACACTGAACGCTTGCTCCCTGTTTAATTAAAAGCTCAATTATTTTTTTATGTTCTTCGGCTGCAGGATCAGATGCTTTTCTTGCTGCTTCTCTAATAGTTGTAATAAGGGCTGCGTCTTTTTGTTGCTGCGGTAAAGTTTGCTTATTACAACTGAGCAAAGATTTAGTAATGTCGTAATACCCATAGAAAGCAGCGCAAGTTAATGGGGATGTGTCTAGAGCTACTACTTTGCTCGGGCTTGCACCATTTTCTAGTAACAAGCTTACTAAACCTCTTTCGCCTGCGATTATAGCCAAAACAAGTGGAGTGAACCCACTGTTATTTTGAGCATTTGGATCGCTTCTTTTATCTAGAAGAACCTTAACGGCGTCTTTATTTTTTTTTTCAACTGCATAATGCAGGAGAGTATTGCCGCGCTCGTCTGTAGCATATATTAAATCGTTATGATCGTGTAAAAAGCTCTCTAATTCTGTGATCTCTTTAGAACGGGAAATTATTTGCTTAGCTTGGTTGTAAGGATCTATTTGGGTGCAGTAGATGGAACTGGTAAAAAACAGGCTGCTTAAAAATAGCTTTGTATAAGAAAAACGCATTATTTGCTAGCCTTTCTTGTATTTGATATGGTTCTATACAAACTAAGAAGAGACTTGTAATAAAATCTCTTCTTAGTTTGCCTCATAAGCTTCGTAAATGCGTAACTAATTAAGCTGTCTGTGCTTCATTATCCCCTAATGAATTTTTTGTATTGCTACTGCTATTTTGCAAATTTAAAGCATTGTTTAGAGCTTCTTCTGCTTGTGTAGCAAGTGCAATTGTTTCATAAAGACCTTGAACTTCATTGGAGGTATAATCCATAGGTATCTTTTCAATATTGCTTTGAAGATAGTTGTTTATTATACCTAATAGTGTTCCGGTAAAGGTGCTTATAATTCCAATTATTAGTGTTTGTTCAAGCACTACTCTTCCATCAGATTTAATATCTGCTATCATTTCAGCTCTTTGATCTGTTGCTTTATAAGCTTCAACAGTTCGGCTAAGCAAGCGATAAAGATATGGCCAATTTAGAATTTGTCCTAGAGCAATAGCGTTCTTATTCCAATCGATTACATAAGATGTTAACTCGTTAAGAGCGCTTGTTTGCCATAGATTATTAAGGCTCTGCTCGATTTTATTAATCTCATGTTTTTCATTTGGTTTAGCATATTCAACTAGTGACCCAAGATAGGCAAGATAGTTTATATATACAGTTAGTTTTTGACTAAGAACTACAGCCAAGCCATCAAGAAGCTCTTCAGTATTTTTAATATCTACTTCAAGGTTTTCTAAGCCAACTAGTTCTTTAAGCTGCGCTATAAGTGTCGGATTTTTAAGGGCTGTATAATGAACTTGAAGATTAGTAAAATGCTTGAGGGATCGAATTAAGCTCTTCCGATATTCTTGCAACTTGGCATTGTAATTGACGTGAGCTGGTTTTTCCGTCTCACTGCTTTGCTCTTGAGTGCTAGCGGATTCGTTAGAAATTTCTGCAGTATCGTCAATTACAACGTGTGTTTCGAGAAGGTTTTCATTCTCTTCTAAAGTAACCGCAGGAGCAGGCATAAGCTCGACTAACGCTTCAGGCGTAACGAGCACAGGTTCTGTTTCTACGGCAGGCTGTATCTCCACCGGCGCTGGTTCTGCTTGTGCTTGAACTTCGACAGGAGGAGGCGTGAGCTCAACTACCGGTTCAGGAACAACGGGCGCAGGCTCTATAACTTCGTTAAGCGTGCTTGAATCTTGTGCTTTTAGAGAAGCTTGATTTGCCAACGCACATGATAGAAGTAAGAAGCTGCTTAAAAACACAACTTGTTTTTTAGCTGACATATGTTTCATGGGACTCCTTTGTAAAAGATGGTTGTATATTTTTTAACTTTATTGTTAGTTGGCATCGCAAAAAGGCTTTAATTAGAAATACAATAAAAAGTTTTTGGATAAATTTTACTGCTCTCCATTTTTATAACTTAAAAATATGTTACTCATATGATGAATAGAATTGCTATAATTGAATCCTAAAAATACTATCGCTTGTTAAAATAAAGCTAAATTGCTTATACTTATTAAAAGCTATGATCTGTTACTATAAAGCAGAGAGTATAAAAATGAGAAAGCTTTTATTTGCTATTGTTATAACACTCTGCATAACTTGTGCCCGAAGATGTTAAGCCAAAATGTTACCCACATGCATGCTAAATCTTAGAAAAAATCATTAGCTAGAATAACAAAGGTTGGTTTATGAAAAAAATTTTATCAATTATCTTTTTTAGTTTACCTTTGTGTCCTATGTCTCAACTTGATCTAGGAATTTCACTTATTTTTTCTAATACGCAAACTCCAGGCTTATTACAATTAAGAAATATTTCACGATTTGAGCACCTTGACACAATTAATGATCAGCAAAGTAACACATCTCAATTATTTAAAAAGTTTGCTCGTTTTGGGCCAATTGAACCAGGTCGAGATAGGTCTATTGAAGAAGCAATTAACAAACTTGAAAAAAATATGCCAGATGTTGAGGAGCTTGAATTATTAGAAATCAACGGAGATTGGCTTAACAGTTTAGCGCGTAGTTCTCTAGCTAAGAATTTAAGAAGACTTTCGATAATATATTCCACTCTTCCTGGTTTATCTATGCTTGAAGAAAGTATTATTAGCAGATTTTCTAATTTAGAAGAGGTTGTCTTAAAAGGATTTAAGTTTGAAAAAGAAGAGTTGGATGCTATAGCTGAAAAAATAGCAAGTCTGAAGCTTTGTAAAAAAATAACTATTAAGAGTGATTCGCGCTAATGGTTGTGTGAGCAGCTCAAGACTGAAGGATTTTTAATTGTTTGTAAAAAGAGCTAAATTGCTATACGCTAAAAATAACACGACTACGTATAACAAACTCTTATTAACTAAAATTACTTAAACATATTATGTATATTCTTGAGGGTAATATTGGAGCGGGTAAGTCTACTTTTTTAAAAGTGCTTCAAGCCCATTGTGCAGATGTACTAACAGCATACGAACCACTTAACGAGTGGTATCGTCACGTTGAAGGACAATCACTACTTACAAACTTTTACGCAGATCCCCAACGCTGGGCATATGCGATGGAAACCTTCGCAATGTTCTGTCGCGTGCAAGAGCATACAAAAGACCAAAGAGCTCTAGAGTTAGATCCCCAAGCTCGTATCATTGAGCGTTCGATTTATTCGGGGCATTATTGCTTTGCGCTTAATAGTTACCAAAATGGTTTTATGACGTCTCTTGAATGGTCCATGTATAACGAGTGGTTTAATTTTTTAATACCGGGTAACTGTAAGCCGCCACATGGCTTTATTTATTTACGTGTAGAACCAACTACAGCGTTTGAGCGTATTCACAAGCGACAAAGAGCTGGCGAAGAACTAATACCGCTCAAATATCTAGAGCAATTACATGAGTGTCATGAGAATTTCTTAGTAAAAAAACAAGGCATCTTACCTGAGCTTAAAGATATTCCCGTATTAATACTTGACGGTGCGCTCGATTTTGAAGGTGATAGCACAGATGCGCGGTTACTTATTGAGCAAGTAGCTAAATTTATCGAAAAGACCAAGCCGGCAGAATTACTTGCTAATGCTAATTCTAGCGTTTCTGCTTTTTCGCATATGAGAACAGAAAGACAGCATGGCGTACTCATCTGATAATAAAGCTGAAAATTATTTTGAGCTTCATGATGTCTCTAAGATCTTCAAACAGGGGCAAGAAGAGCAACTTTTGTTTTCTCATGTGTCTCTTAAATTTAATCAGGGTGAGTCATATGCACTTACTGGTGTCTCTGGTTCAGGCAAAACGACACTGCTTTCTCTTTTAGTGGGCTTAGAAGAGCCGACTACGGGCAAAATTTTATATAATGACCAATCTGTTTTTCAATTAGCTCAAACACAGCCGCAACTATTTTTTCATGATATTGTGGGTATTATTTTCCAGTCAGCGTATTTAATTAAAGAGCTTACTGTATTGGAAAATGTGATACTTAAAGGTCTTGTACGTGGTGAGAATAAACCTGCTGCTCAACAGAAAGGCTTAGAGCTTTTGTCTCAGGTAGGCTTAAAAGACAAAGCTCATAGTATGCCAGGTACTCTTTCAGGTGGTGAGCAACAGCGCGTTGCACTTGTTCGTGCATTATACACGCGCCCTAAATTTCTTTTAGCAGATGAGCCGACTGCTCATTTGGATGAAACCCACCGTAATCAACTTATTGCTATTCTTAAAGAGTATCAAAAAAACTACACTATGGGGCTTATTGTAAGTTCTCATGATCCCTATGTCTATGAATGCATGGATAATCAGTTTGTGCTTAAAAGTGGTGAACTTTTAGAACTTAAGATAAGTAATAATAGTAGCACATAAGTAACTAAGTTCTGAGATTTAGTGCCATGCTTTTTTCTTTTGAATATTGACAGTTATTATATAAATAAATTAAACTTATTATACTATAAATAGTTGGAAAATAATTAAAATAGGAAAAAGTCATGAAACTATCCTTCAAAAAACTAGTATGTCTAATTTTTGCACTAGCTTCAATTACCCCTTTTGTCGTTCAATCAATGGAAAAGGATAAAAAAGGTGAGAAAGGTGAGGAGCGACCACGTAAAAGACAGAGAACTGCTGAGCCACAACAAAACGAAACTAAGCCAGATGTAGAAGAAGAGGAAGTTAATCTTGGGACTATAACTCTAGAACCAAATTTTACTCCTCAAGAGCATGAAGGTATTAGACGAGGTCATTTAACTCCTCAAGAGCTTATGGCTCTCAGAAGTTTTGCTTGGTCATTAAGGGATTATCACATTAGCTAAGCTGTTAATTTATTTAGAAGCTTATATACTAAACTATATTTTAATTAATTTAGTTAACTGGGCTTCTATGATACAAGCTTTAACTGCCTACGTAAATGTAATTCTTATAAAAAATAACTCTGTGCTTTTGGTACACAGGAGTAATACTGGCTGGATGGACGGCTTTTGGGCGTTGCCGGGCGGCAATCTTGATCACGGCGAGACTCCTTTTAATGCGATAATTCGAGAAACGGATGAAGAACTTGGCATACTCCTGAGAGAAGATAAGCTTGAATTTGTGCATATTTTACACCATCAGCAAGATACTAGCTATAAGATTGGGTTCTATTTTGCGTGTTCAAAATGGTATGGTGAGCCTGTAAATAATGAACCCGATAAGCATAGTCACGTAAGTTGGCACGCTCTTGATGCTCTTCCTGAAAATATTTTGTTGACCAGTTTGCAAGCTCTTGAAAACTATAGACAGGGTCAAGCTTATTCTGAGTTTATCTCTAACAACTACAAAATTAACTTAAAACAAGCAACACAGTATGAAAGTCCTCGAGAATTATAGCTATACTAGAGCATGTTTACTAGTATTCTTACTCGTTTTTTTAAGTTCTTTCCCCGTTTATTTAAATGCGGCCAATTGGCAAAAGATTAGATTTTTAGATTTTGCATTTCCTGTTATGTTTTCACGTATAAGTCCTGAATTTTTACCTATTTACAAGCATCTAGATACAGAGTATTTGCCAATAGGTGATACGCTTACTTGGGAAAGCACTACACAAGAAGTTTTATCAGAAGTAGCACAAGAACATGTTGCTCGTGAAATTTTTCTTACACGAGCGGAGCTTGTTACATTACGAGATATCATATACCCAACCGTTACTCGTTTGACTATTTTACCAAGCAACGATGTGCCCTTTGATCAAAATTTAGTAGAAATTACCAATCGCATATTTCCCGAAATTGAAGAGCTTGTGCTTGCAGGTAATAGATTGAACGATACAGAATTTGCGCTACTTGCACAGTCCCCTTTAAGTTTTCGTATAAGAGTGCTTGATGTATCACTTAATGCTTTAACTGCGCATAGCATAGCTCATTTAGCAAGTTTTACTCAACTTCAAGCGCTTAATTTATCAACAAATATATATTTGGGTGATACAGGACTTTATGACCTTGCAAGCATAACTTTTCTGAGTGAGCAATTACGTGTGCTTAATCTTGAAAGTACGGGCATCACACCACAAGGGCTTAGTTATTTATCTGATTTTACCGCTTTGAGAAGTTTAGTTCTTGCTTCTAATAATGTAGGGGATAGAGGGCTAGTACATATTACGCAAGCTTGCTTTGCTCCAATGCTTGAGTCACTTGATTTAAATGATACGGGAATTACAGCTTACGGTATACGTGAGTTAGTATCTTGCAGCTTCGCTCAACTTCAAGAGCTTTACTTAAATGAAAATAACGACACGCTTGATAGCAGCCACTTAGAATGGCTTTCTTTTCTTGCACGTGCTCCCTTTGCTCAAAACTTACGAGTGCTTATGCTCAGTAATGCTAACTTGCTGCGTAGCGATATAGAAACTTTACGTACCAGTTTTCCTCGTTTAACTGTATTGAACATAGCTGGTAATAATCTGACCGCAGCGGATTTAACAATCTTATCTGAAGCATCATTTGCTACTAACCTGCATGCACTTAACGTAAATAACAATCCCATCCAAAGACAGGGAAATGGTATTGGGATTATAGCGCTCTATTTTACTCGTTTGCGCAGATTGCATGCTTCTCGCACTGGGCTTGTTAATAGTGATATAGCAGTGCTTACAACGGCACCGCTTGCAGCATATTTACAAGTTTTAGATATCTCTCATAATGCAGCAATTGCTGATGAGGCCTTTAGGTATTTAGCTGTTATGAGAGCGTTCCCATCTCTTGCTTCGTTAAATATTTCTTATACTGGTATAACAAGAAATGCTCTAGTATTTTTAGTATACTGTTCTTTCAGCGCGTGCTTGCAAGAGCTGTGGGTTTGGGGCACTATTAACCAAGCTGATCTAGAATTAATTTTAGCTCATTTTCCTAATCTGAAAAAAATGCCTATCTTTGCATAGTTATCCGTGGATGTAGGAAATAAATTATTAAAGATTGGTATTGCAGTAACTTAGTGTCTAGAAACTTATTTCTAAAGCACTTTCATTTGACAATATATTTTGAAAAAACTAAGGTGAATTTGTTTTATAACTATAAAAGGAATGAACTATGGTGTTTCAAATTCGTAGATCTCTATTCTATTTAGCTATTCTGACTTTTTCATTGAATATCTTTGGATTACACATCTTACATACAAGTGATGATGGCGTGAATGTGAATGAATTGTCACTAGGAGCGAAAGTATTAAGACGAGCTTTAATAGATGCAGGACACACGGTAACGACCGTAGTGCCCTCTTCCAATAGAAGTGGGTGTGGTTCTGGGGTTGATTCAGCAGACGGTGCCGCAAATTTTAATAACCCTTTTAAGGTAATTCAATCAGAGCTTATCTCAGGGGGTAAAAATCCCATTTATAAAGTCTCATTAAGATTTGAAGATAATACCTCTACAAATCCTCCCTATGGGGCCACTACAACGACATGTATTTTAGTAGGGTTATCTCTTTTAAAAGAAGCTTCCGTTGTTCCGGATATTGTCGTTTCAGGAATGAATATTGGAGGCAATTTTGGACCTCTAGCTATTAATTCAGGGACGGTCAATGGCGCGTTAGTCACCTCATCGACTTTGTACAGTGATACAGTAGGTGTTTCTGGAATTGCAGTAAGTTGTGGTGCGCCTTTAAATGAAGCACACATTCCTCTAGTTTTAGCCGATTGCGCCTCATTTATTGTCAAACTGCTGGGGACTTTACGATCAAGAGGCGCGCCTTTGCTTCTTGATAACGTAGCACTTAATATCAATTATCCTCCAGTGCTTAAAGATAAAATTGCTGGAGTTGCTCTCACTAATCAAGGAGAGTTTTTTTACCCTTTTCCATTTCAAGCAGGTTTTGCACGATTCAAGGTTTCTAATCCGGGTCCTATTATTCAAAACTATGTTTTAGATATTGAACTAGCACCTTTAGGTTTTAAACCTGAAAAGCAACATGATGATGGAACAGCAGTGAATAACAATTATATTAGTATTACGCCCATAGATATTAATTTGACGGCTAGAGATAAAGACTTCAGTATGTTCTCAAGTCTCGTTAAATGTCTTAATAAGTTGTACTAATGGAGATTAGATGAAAAAATCACTACTTGCGGTGTTATTAGGATTAATGGTCTTTTTTTCCCAGCTTTCTGCTTTTTTTGAAAATAGTGTTGGGCCGCTTTGTGAACGGATGTGGGGATTACAAGTAAAGGGAGGCGTAGCACCCACTTATTATAGTAAAAGTGATCATATCGAATTAACGATTCCGGTACCTAGTACCCGAGTAGTTTCTGGAGGACATCCAAGCTTTTCAAAGCAGTTTGCTACTCCTTACGATTTAGGGTTAGAGATAGACTGGAATTTGAACACACATATTAAATTATTTTTAGAAGGTGGATGCAATCGAGCACGGGGAAAAACCTTTCACGCCACACTTCTAGAGCCTGTCCCTTCAGAATTAAATTTTGTGTATACAAAAAACTATGAAGCTTATAATGCTTACGTAGGAGCAAGATGTTACTTTTCTACTTGTTGTAACATTTTAGCGCCATTTATTGGCGCAAAGATCGGTTATCTCTATCAAAAACATGGTTTTACCGATGCTTATGTGTTTGGTGTTCTTTTACCCAATCTTGATTTTTCGCGCTCAAAAAACGGTATAAGTGGTGGATTGCAACTTGGTTTAGAATGGTGGCTTAAGGAAAACTTGAGCCTGGTTTTTACAGGAGAAGTAGTTATCTCTCAAGGATTAGATACAGCCTATAATATCGACGTAGATAATGCGGTATTGACCCAAATAGCTTATAAGAGTAATGGGATGCTTATTTCCCATCCTCTAACTCTCGGAATTCGTTTTGGATTTTAGAAATATAGAAATAACACTAGAAAGATTATGCTAATGAAAACCAATAAATTGTGTATGTTTTTGCTTATTAATTTTTTATTATTTTACCCTGGCATGCTTTTAAGCTGGTGGGATAAAGGGCATATGCTTGTTTCGCTTATTGCTCAAAAATATATGACAGAAGCTGCTCGCAATAAATCTAAGAATTTAATTAGTTTGCTTGCTCAAGAATTTCCTGAAAGCGCAGATTTTATAACAGCGAGCTGTTGGGCGGATGATATCAAATCAAAAGGTTTACCCTACTTTACCCCCTGGCATGCTGCTAATCTCCCTTATGATCCAACAAATTATTTGACTGCCGCGCAAAAAAGAGAAATTACCGCTACAACTGATTGCTCAAGAATGGATAAAGTGCTGAGTGAGTGCATAACAAGCCTTAAGGATCCAGTTGCTATCGATTGGAGCAAGAGTATTACGTTGCGTATACTTATGCACTTGGTTGCTGACATACATCAACCGTTGCATGTTGTTATTTTTTACAGTAAAGATTTTCCACGGGGTGATACATGGGGGCATGATTTTGCTGTTTTAATAGAGAGTAAAGTGTGGTCACTACATAAACTTTGGGATGGGCTTATTGAAATTAATGGCCAGCGCTTTAAGCGTCCGTTAGATCTAGAAAGCACGCAAGCTTTAACTCAAGAAGCTGAGGCGCTTGTACAAAAACACGCAAGTGTTATTGCTACACTACAAGCTACATGTCTTTCTTCGCCAACTGATTGGCTTCATGAGAGTTATAGCGATGCTTTACAGTATGCTTATAGCGATTTAATTTTGGGGCAAACGCTTTCTCCTGAATATTTAGAAAAAGCACGCATGTGTGTTGAACGTAGATTGGTTTTAGCAGGGTATCGCTTAGGTGCGCTGTTAAGCGAAATTTTTTCCTGAACCTGTCCTATGGCCTTGAGACGGAATAAGCGCTAGACTTCCTTGACACAATTTGTGTGAGTAATTTAAGTATTTATTATCACATACTGTGCTAATTTATTAAAACGAAGAGGGAGCGCTTATGTCTAAATACTATTACTCTAAGCTAGTACTTACACTTATTACCTTATCATCATCATCTGTGTTACAATCCAATCATCAGCATAAGCATAGAGACTATCACGTGCTTGCAACGCGAAATGTTGGCTACCTGCAAAACCAGCTTCCTGTTAAAATTACCCACTGTCTTGATCCTCTAGCTGTGGCGGATACGGAAACGCTTATTCATCACGGTTCTGCGATTCAGCCAACTATCGCGGTCAATCCTCGAAATAGGTGCAATATAGTTGCCAGTTGGGAGCAAGATAGAATTAACAATGGAGGTAGTCTTGAGTTGGGCATAGCATATACGTTTGATGCGGGTAAAACATGGCAGAGAACTGAGATTCCTCTTCAGATTTGTAGTGGGGGCTCATTTCAAAGAGTTAGTGCAGTCTGGCTTAGTTTTGCTGCTGATGGAAGTAGGGTATACCTGACAGCCTATGTTTTTAATAGGCCAGGTGAATTGAGTATGCATACCCAACAAACTATGGTTACCTGCTATTCTACTGATGGTGGAAGAACATGGAGTACTCCGGTTTATTTGTCCCCAACGCGTGAAAGTATTGTGCAACCCTTATTTCCCCAAGATGATAAACCCGCTATCACTGCAGATCCCAATAGAGTAAACAATGCCTATGTTGTGTGGGATAGATTTCCCAGTCTACCATCTGGCCATTCCAACACTCTTATAAGTCGTACAACGGATGGCGGCCGTACGTGGTCAAAGTTAAGCTTGCTTTATAACCCTACTCCTGATCTTTGTGCTACCGGCTTAAGTAACTGTATCGCAAACGACAGTCAAACAATTAATAATGTTATTGTTGTATCACCTAAATTGAAACCGGGCAGTAAAGAATGGTACCAAGATAAGTGGGGCGATGTAACCAAGTTACAGCGTTTGAGTGGTGACTTGCTAAACTTTACCGTACGTGTATACGCAACACCTAACGCAACTGATGAAGAGTACTCAAATGATAGCTGGCCTTACAAATTTAGACTTGTAGATATTGTACTTGTTCGCTCAAAAGACCAAGGCATAACATGGGACAAGGCTGCAACTATAATAGTACCTTCTCCAAGGTCAAATATAGCTTATCCGCTTGTTTATACAGGAGGATATACTTATAATGCAAATGGTTCTATAAAGGGTGGCGTAGGAAGCTTACTGCGTACCGGTATGATATTCCCATCTTTTAATGTTAACCCAACCAATGGTTTTCTGTATACGGTGTTTATGACGAGTACATTACGTAAAGATTTTCTCCCTCAAATTGGGATTGCTACCTCGCGTGATGGGGGACATACCTGGTCTAAGGCGGTAAGAATAAACCGTACACCACAGAATTGCCCTAATCCCCAAGCATTTACGCCTTTTGTAGCTATTACTAAAGATGGTTATGTGGGTATATTATATAGCGATTTTCGTAATGATACTAAAGAGAATCCACACAGAACCAATACTGATGCTTGGCTTGCTATTTATAAAGAGGTACAAGATCCGCAAGGAGGCAGTACTGGTATTGGGCTTCAGTTCGTAAAGGAGATTAGGCTTTCAAAAGAATCGTATGTTGCTCAAAATGGACCAACTACTACCGTAGGAATCCAGGTGAATGGTAATTATTCGTTTTTGGTAGCATCTCATAATAATTTTTATGCGGCTTATACAAAGTCTCATTTTAAGCCATTTAGTAAGCCTTTCTTGTTTTTTGAAAATTCGGCAGAGAACAAGGAGCTTTTTATAGATGATAATTACCGCCAATCACCTTATGTGAGTATTATTAGCCCATGTTCAAGGTCTTAAAGCAAATTTAAGAGAGCTAGTTTTATGTATGATATAGTCTCTAGTTGTTATAATTTCTAGAGACTATACCATCTCTTTTTAAATAACATTAACTTTAGGCTAAACTGTTTCTCAAGAATACTTATATAAAGCCCGAGCATGTATTGAGCCTAGATTTTTTTGCAGGTGTCCCTTAACACAATTTTAAATGAAATTCTTTCTTGAAGTTCTGCTGAGAGCTTTCTTGACACAGCTTTAACAAGTTAATTATGTGTTATTACTATTACAAGTGGCTGATTTGTTATAGGAGACCTGTGTTAAAATATTGCTCTAAATTGTTGCTTGCGCTTGTACTTGTAAGCACGGTACAAGCTAAGAACTATCATGTTGTTACCACGCAAAATGTTGGTTATCAGCAAAGTCAACTTCCTGTTAAAATTACGCACTGTCTTGATCGTATAGCTGTGCCACAACAAGAGACTACAATTCATCATGGTTCTGCTGCAGAGCCTACAATTGCTGTTAATCCTAAGAACCCTTGTAATATTGTTGCAAGCTGGCAGCAAGATAGATTAAATAATGGCGGTGGCCTTGATTTGGGTATAGGCTATTCGTTTGATGCAGGAAATACGTGGCATAGAACAGAAATTCCCTTCCAAATTTGCAGCGGTGGCTCGTTTCAAAGGGCCACTGATGTCTGGCTTAGCTTTGCAGCTGATGGGAGTAAAGTATATCTATGTGCGATTGTTTTTAATCGCACTACGCAAGTAGGCATGCAAACACAACAATCTGTGATTGTATGCTTTTCGACTAATGGAGGTAAAAGTTGGAGTACTCCAACTCTCTTGTCGCCGACTCGTTTTACTTTAGAGCAGCCACATTTTCCCACTGATGATAAAAATTCTATCACAGCGGATCCTAATACTAAAACTCACGCTTACGCAGTATGGAGCAGGTATCCTAATTTAGCAGCTTTTCACTCTAATGCGCTTATAAGTCGTACAACTGACAGTGGCATGACATGGTCAAAACCACGTATACTTTATAATCCTTATCCCGATTTATGTGCTACGGGCTTAAGCAACTGTATTAAAAATAATAATCAAATTACAGATAATGTTGTTGTAGTACTTCCAAAAGCAAAACCAGGCAGCAAAGAATGGTATCAAGACAAGTCAGTTGATTCTACTAAATTGAAACGTCTGAGTGGGGATGTTTTAAATTTTGCTACACGTGTTTACGCTACACCCGCTGCAACTAATAAAGAGTTTCTAACTGATGTGTGGCCTTCTAAGTTTACTCTTATTGATACGGTTCTTATTCGCTCAAAAGATCAAGGCGTAACCTGGGACACAACTGCAACTATAGTTATCCCTTCGCCGCAGCCCAATATCACAAATCCGCGTGTTTTTACAGGTGGATACAGTTATAATTCCGATGGCTCTGTAGCTGGTGGTATTGGTACGTTGTTGCGTGCAAGCAATACCCTACCTTCTTTTAATGTTAACCCTACAAATGGTTTTCTCTATACAGTACTTATGACGAGTACATTACGAAAAGATTTTTTTCCTCAAATTGGTATTACGACTTCGCGTGACGGTGGTTACACTTGGTCACCAGTAATAAGAGCCAATCGTACGCCACAGAATTGCCCTAATCCCCAAGCATTTACACCCTTTGTTACTGTTACTAGAGATGGCTATGTAGGGATACTCTATAACGATTTTCGTAACGATACTAAAGCAAACCCGCATAGAACCAACACTGATGCTTGGCTTGCCATCTATAAAGAAGTGCAAGACCCGCAAGGTGGTAGTACCGGGATTGGCCTTCAGTTCGTTAAAGAAATTAGGCTTTCAAAAGAGTCGTATATTGTTCAAAATGGTCCAACCACTACGCAAGGGGTGATGACCAATGGGGATTATTCGTTTTTAACGGCGGTCCATAATAGATTTTATGCGATTTATACTAAGCCTCATTTTAAGCCATTTAGTAAGCCGATCTTGTTCTTTGAAGACCCTGAGAAGAAAGAGCAGTTATTTATTGATGATAATTATCGCCAGTCACCCTATGTGAGTATTATCAGCCCCTGTTCAAGGTCTTAAAGCAAATTTCTGATAGGTATAGCGACAAAAGTGAAAAAAATAGATAGAGAGGAAAACTATGTTAAAATATTGCTCTAAACTGTTACCTGTACTTATACTTGTAAGCATAACACAAGCTAAAAACTATCATGTTACTACTACGGAGAATGTTGGCTATCGGCAGAGTCAGCTTCCTGTTAAAATTACGCATTGCCTTGATCGTATAGCGGTACCGAGAGATAAAACAATTATTCATCACGGTTCTGCAGCTGAGCCAACTATTGCAGTTAATCCAAAGAACCCTTGTAATATTGTTGCAAGCTGGCAGCAAGATAGACTGAATAATGGTGGCGCCCTTGAGCTTGGTATAGCCTATACGTTTGATGCGGGCAAAACGTGGCAAAGAACTGAGATTCCCTTTCAAATTTGTAGCGGTGGCTCGTTTCAAAGAGCTACTGACGTCTGGCTTAGTTTTGCCCCTGATGGTAGCCGCGTGTACTTATGCGCGTATGTTTTTAATATTATTGCTGAGCCAAACACACAAGTTCAACAAGCTATTGTTGCAAGCTTTTCAACCGATGGTGGAAAAACATGGAGTGCTCCAGCTCTCTTGTCACCAACCCGCTCGACTAATGACCAACCTCAGTTTCCTGCAGACGATAAAAACTCTATTACTGCAGACCCTAATAGGGCGCTTAATGCTTATGCGGTATGGGATAGATTTCCTAACTTATTTTCTTCGCATTCTAATACACTTATAAGCCGCACAACTAATGGTGGGCTTACTTGGTCAAAGCCTGCAGTGCTGTATAATCCGTCTCCTGACTTATGTGCTACGGGATTAAGCAATTGTATCGCGAATAACAGCCAAACAATAGGCAATGTTGTTGTTGTATTACCCTATGCAAAACCAGGTAGCAAGGAGTGGTATCAAGATAAATCGAGTGATGTTACTAAGCTTCGGCGGCTAAGTGGAGATGTTTTAAATTTTACTACTCGTGTGTATGCTACACCCAACGCGACAAACAAAGATTATATAACTGACACGTGGCCATCTAAATTTACGCGTGTTGATATTGTGCTTGTACGCTCAAAAGACCAAGGGGTAGCCTGGGATAAAACTGCAACTATAGTTGTGCCCTCACCAAAGCCCAATATATCAGATCCACGTGTGTATACTGGTGGGTATAGCTACAACTCTAATGGTTCGATAGCAGGTGGTCTTGGTACGCCACTACGCACAGGGGATATAATACCCTCTTTTGCGGTTAATCCTGTTAATGGGTTTTTGTATACAGTGTTTATGACAAGCACATTACGAAAAGATTATCTGCCCCAAATTGGTATTACTACTTCGCGTGATGGTGGGCATACCTGGTCACAGGCAGTAAGAGCAAATCGCACGCCCCAAGATGCTCCTAATCCTCAAGCATTCACGCCGTTTGTTGCTGTTACTAAAGATGGCTATGTAGGGATACTGTATAACGATTTTCGTAACGATACTAAAGCAAACCCGCATAGAACCAATACTGATGCCTGGCTTGCTATCTATAAAGAAGTACAAGACCCGCAAGGTGGTAGCACTGGTATTGGACTTCAGTTTGTTAAAGAAATTAGGCTCTCAAAAGAATCGTACGTAGCTCAAAACGGTCCCACGACAACTCAAGGCGTTATGACCAATGGTGATTACTCATTTCTGACCGCTTTTAAAAATAACTTTTATGCGATTTACACCAAATCACACTTCAAGCCATTTACTAAGCCCTTTTTGTTTTTTGAAGACCCTGAAAACAGAGAGCAGCTTTTTATTGATGATAATTATCGCCAATCCCCTTACGTGAGTATTATTAGTCCGTGCTCTACAGTTCAAAAGTAGGGTTTTTAGCTTCTTATTTTTTTGAGATTAGCTAAACTGGAGTCTCAAACTATTTTAAATATTTATATTGGGGAGATTATATGAAGGCGTGTATACTATTTTGCAGTTTATTAGCGGGCTTATATTCTAAGAGTATTCAAGCGCAAGAAGTGCGGTTTAATCCCCTGTTTGAAGATACTCACCTAAATCTTACAAGTAATAGCACTGCTCCTCTACAGGGAATTATTCACGGTTTTATAGCTGTACCCCGTGGTGTTCTCAAAATGCAAGCTACTGCATTACTGGTACTTGATGATGTTGCCAGCCAGATATATCAAAAAGTTGAAGAATCGTTGCCTGCTGAAATGCGTGATTCAGCTAATAAATTTGCCTATAAGTGCGGGCAAGTGGCGGGGTATATCTCTTTTCTTGCAGTTCTGGATTATTTGTTTAGAAGTACGGAATATTACAAAAATCTTGAAGGGCACCACACTTTTTTTAGAATATTGACAGCTATGGCGACATTGCCGCCGCTAGAAATACTCAGACACCCAGCTCTATGGACATTTGACCCTGTGACACCTTATAAGAATTATACGCGTTGCGGTGAAATGCTTATCAAGTCTGAATAAGCTTTTCTAAAAGGCCTTTATAAGAGGGTAGGGTTATAACCCCTACCCCTTTTTATTTTCTCAAGATCCGCTAGACTTAAAAATATAACTATTTTAAAAAAATTATTAAGGGGAAAAGTACTCTTATGTCCGGGCGACGTTCAATTTTCAAGAAAACTATTCAGATGGGTCTTTCTACGTTACTGAGTAGAATGCTCGGGTTTGGCCGTGAGCTTTTGATGGCCAATTATTTAGGGGCAGATGGGGCAGCTGATGCGTTTATTACCGCATTTAGGATTCCCAACTCATTAAGAAAGATTTTTGCTGAAGGGGCTTTGAGTGCTGCATTAATACCAGCTCTGGTGAAAACTTATCGAGAATTGGGTGAACGGGAAGCTAATGCTCTTGTTTCCCTTACTTTCATAGTGATTCAAATAGTACTTGGTATTGTCTGTGGGGCGGTCAGTTACTATGCTCCGTTTGTTATGCATAAAACTGCGCCGGGGTTTACTGCTGAAGCTCTCTTGTACGCTACTAATTTTGTAAGAATTCTTATATTTTTTATTTTGTTTATCTCTAGCTCTGCAACACTGAGTGCTGCGCTGCAGGCTATGGGGCGCTTTTTCATGCCTGCAAACAGCCAGGTGTTTCTTAATATAACGTTTATAAGTACGCTAGCTCTTGTGCTCTATTATAAGCTTTCTTTTACGACGTTTGCCTATTTAATACTTTTGAATGGGTTAATTCTCTTATTGATGCATATTGGTGCGTATGCCAAAGCTGGGGGGAGATTGGTTCTGCCTACGTCTTTGACTTGGGAAAACTTTAGCGGCGTAATGGCCAATTTTTTGCCCTGCTTAGTTACCGTAGGTAGTTTAGAGATTAACTTATATGTTGATAATATAATGGCGTCTTACCTGCCCGCAGGCTCCGTGTCGCTTATTTACTATACTTCTGCTTTTTTGCGCTTGCCGTTGGGTGTGGTTGCTGTAGCTTTTTCTACGATACTATTGCCCTCGCTTACCCGTGTCGGGCTTTATGCGCCCAAGAGATTAAGTTATTATTTGTTTGAAGCGACTAAAGTATTAATTTGGGCTAGTTTATTTGCTACTGGACTCATGATATTTTTCTCTAAGAAGCTCTTTTTGACGTTTTGGCTTTCTGAAAAGTTTCCGCTTGAGAAAGTACTTCAAGCAGGGCAGCTCTTGAGTATTTTTGCATTAAGCTTAGTATTTTTATCTCTTAATAAAATATTAGTTACGTTGTTTTATGCTCGACATGATACCTGGCGACCGACTGTTATTTCGCTTATTGGGGCTATTATTAATACTTTATGTAATTTTGTGTTTATGCAGTTCTGGGGTGTTAATGGTATTGCTGCAGCTACCGTGATTTCTGCTGCAACGCAAACAGCGCTCTTCTTTTATGTATTACATAGCCGCTATAACATACTATTCTACTGGGTACGATTCAGAAGCTTTATTGTAAGAGTTATAGCACAAATGCTGTCTGCTACAGTAATATTTTTTGTGCTCTATAAACTTATAGCACGTTTTGTTTCAAATTTTGTTGGGGATTCTGTAGGGTATTTTTTCACGCAAAGCATAGGCTACTGGTTGTGGACTCTGCCACTCTGTGCTATCGTAGGAGCATGGTTATACGTAAGCCGTAAGCGGTATGGCATCCGTATGTATTTTATAGATTAATACTCGTAAGGGCAGAGTTTATGAGAAAAGAATTTTCAGCTGGTGCGGTTATTTATTATAGGGATGAGCACGACGGTTCTCTCGAGTATCTTATCTTACATTATGGTACCAGTCATTGGGATTTTCCTAAGGGCAAGCTTGAAGCGGGTGAAAGTAATGAAGATGCTGCATTGCGGGAAATCGAAGAAGAGACAGGGTTGAAAGTTACGCTTGATGAGGGTTTTGAACATAAGCTCTATTATAAGTTTAGAGGACGTGACGGGGATTTGGTAAATAAGCAAGTAGCGTTTTTTACCGCTCTAGCATCAACAAAAGAGATAGTGCTTTCAGTAGAACATACGGAAAGTAAATGGGTACGTTATGAAGAAGCTCGTCAGTTGTTAACCTATGATAATGCGGTTAACTTGCTTGATATGGCCCATGCGTTTATTACCCGACTGCATGGGATATAATAAATATAAATAAATTAATTTAATAGTGAGGTACAAAATAATATGCTTCAAAAAATAAGACTCACTGTTTTTTGCATACTATTCTCTGTGCTATGTGTAGTAGTCCAGAGTAGTAATTTACAAGCTCGGGTTATGCTCGAACAAAGAAGACCATTACACGAAGCTCAGTTTCAATTCAGATCATACGAAGAATATAAAGACGCTTTGTATCGTGCTGCCTTCCAGGGTAATAAAGCGTTACTTAAAAGGCTTTTTGGTCTTTATAAGACATTACAAGTACAAGGCTTAGTCAATCAGGGATGCATCAATTTGTTAAGCGAAATCAGTTCACATTTGCATTGTTCGCATCATGAAGATTGTCGAGAGTTTGAAGAACAGCTATTAGATATTTGTATATATTAGTATTTTAGTAGGCAAGAAAGAGGCTGCCACGTTACTTACAACGTGGCAGCCTCTATTTTAATACTATAAAAAATATTATTCTGTGTTTTCGACAGAGATACTTAATGGCTCATACGAAGAAATAGGTTGCTTGAAGATAAGCACTTTAATAATACGCTTTGAGCTTGCCTGCTGTACTTGAAAACGGTAGTTTTTGTAGTCTAGCCATTCTCCCTTTTTCGGTACATGCTGAAACTGCTCATTTAAGAATCCACCCAATGTTTGAGCGTCTTCTGTTTCAAGCACTAAGTCAAGTATAGGACTCAACTCTTCAAGCTCAATACTCGCATCTACTAACCAGTTGCCATTTTTGAGCGGTATAGCTTTTTGTGGAATCGACTCATGCTCGTCTCGTATCTCTCCTACAATTTCTTCTAGTACGTCCTCAAGTGTTACAAGGCCTAAAATACTCCCGTACTCGTTAATAACTAAACCTATGTGCAGATGCTTGAGCTTAAACTCTTTAAGCAGCTGACTTACTTTCATGCTTTCCGGCACAAATAATATAGGGCGTACAATATCTTTAAGCTGCTTGTTGGGGTCTTGGGAAAGTGTCCAAAAGAGATCTTTAAGATAGACCATCCCGATTACATTTTCAGGACTTCCTGCATAAGCGGGCAAGCGTGAAAACTGGCATCTGTTGAATAATTCGAGTGTTTCTTGCAGATTACTGTGAATATCAACAGTAACCATGGCAGTCGCGGGCACCATAATATCTTTAACCGGTGTAGTACCAAGCTCAAAGATACTGCGAATCATCACCGTTTTTTCGCCTTCCATAAGCCCTTGTTGCGTAATATAATCTATCAGAAAACGAATCTCTTTTTCAGAGGTTATATGCTCGGTGCTTTCTAATACTCTATTACCGGTCAACTTACTAACGATAAAGTTTGCAAAGGGCAGAAAAGAATTCACCAGGGGGTACAGAAGATAGTAGAGCGTATTAGTAATTCCCAATGTTGATGAGAAAAACCGCTCGCCATAAGCTTTTGCAATAATCTTTGGTACAATCTCACCAAATACTAAAATAAGTATGGTTACTATACCTATCCCAAGCCAAGTACCAACTCCCTCAGGTAAAAATGCCAGAAGTCTACTGGTCAGTTCTGCGCCAAAGGTTGCAGCGGTTACGTCTGCCAGATTCTTGGCTATTAAAATAGTGGTAAGTACCCTACTATGGTTCTTTTCAAGTGACTGAAACAATGAGCGGTAACGCTCGGTTTTCTGCGCAAGTTCTTTAAGCTTGAAAAGACGAAGTGTAGTAACACTTGTCTCAAGAAAAGCGGTAAGCGCACAAAAACCAAGCGATGCACCAAAAATGAGCAAGTCAGTGGAAAGCGTGTAGCTTGTGTAACCAGAGTTTATTCCCGAAGTTGTTGTGTGTAAACTCATATATATACCTGTTTATTGAGCTTTTATACTAAAAGAAGTATAAAAATAAGAAGTATAAAAACAAGAAAATACACTAAGCTTCAAATTATTCTTCATCATCATGATCGTGATCATCATCTCCCTCAGGTTCTGCATCTAAGTGTAGCTCTTTCTCTAGGAATGGCATAAGCTCTTTGCTGCGTGACGGATGGCGCAACTTGCGTAACGCTTTTACTTCTATCTGACGAACACGTTCACGTGTTACACCAAAGTCTTTACCTACTTCTTCAAGGGTATGTTCTGAAGCGACGTCTATACCAAAACGCATCTTAATTACTTTTTCTTCACGTGGAGCAAGCGTTTTAAGGGCTTTGCGCACGCGTTCTTTAAGATCGTTGTTAACAACTGCATCTGCCGGTGAAAGCTCGTTTTCATTCTCGATAAAATCTTTAATGAACGCGTCTTCACTGTCTCCTACAGGAGTTTCAAGTGAGATAGGCTCTTTAGAGATTTTTATAATATTTTTGATCTTTTTCTCATCAATATTAAGCTCTTTTGCAAGCTCAGTGTACGTCGGTTCACGACCATGCTCTTGCAAGAATGTACGCTTAATTTTGTTAATTTTATTAAGTGTCTCTACCATGTGTACTGGTACACGAATGGTACGTGACTGATCTGCTATTGCGCGCGTAATTGCCTGACGGATCCACCATGTCGCATAGGTTGAAAACTTGAAACCACGCTCAAACTCAAACTTCTCAACAGCTTTCATGAGACCAATGTTACCCTCTTGAATTAAATCCAAGAAGTGAAGTCCGCGGTTGACGTATTTTTTAGCTATATTAACCACTAAACGTAAGTTAGCACGAGCAAGATCATCTTTAGCGCGCTTATCGCGATCTTGGCACTCAATAAGCTGTTTGTAGTAGTGCTCGATAGAGTTAAGTGGTATACCAGCCTCTTGCTCAAGCTTACGAATACCCTTAAGTGCCCCTCTGATGTGAGGTTCAAGCTCTTCTACGCGCTGTTTTTCTTCAAGTGTAAGAGAACTAGCTTTAGCTTGCAGTTCTTTAAGCTCGGGTTCGTACTGTTTTATAAATTCGTAGCGCTCATCAATCTTGTTTACTATACGCTCGATTTTTTTAACAAATTTACGAATAATTTTATTAGAAAGCTTAAGCTCTTGTATTGATTGACTGACAGCTTCTTTGTTTGCTCGTACTTTAGCAAGCATCTCTTCTTTTTTAGTTTGTGAGTCTAAAGAGCCTCGATAGCTTTCGTAAATTTTCTGTTCGTTGCCAATCAATTGCTTAATATGTTGCATAGTATTAAGAAAGCTTAGCTTTTCTTCTTCGTACTTAGGCAAGTTTTCTTCATCAAATTCAGAAAACTGAATAACATCTTTAAGCTGCATGCTTCCCTTGCCAATTCTATCAGCAAGAATCATAAGCTCTTTATGTAAGAACGGGAATTTCGAGATAGATTCAATAGATCTCTTTTTGCACTGGGCAATCTGCTCTGCAATAACTGATTCAGTTTTTTTGTTAAGCAGGGGAATCTTACCAATATCACGTAAGTAGCATTTTACGCTATCAGCTATGTAACCTAAATCACTCGCTTCACGAGATGTATCGCGCTCATCTTCAGGTTCTTCGCTTTCTTCTAAATCTTCTTCTTCAACAAACTCAAAAGAATCATCAAGATGGGTACGTAACGGTAAACGCTTTTCTGCGTCTTCAGCTTCATAGGTTGTAAGACCGCTCTCTGCCTCAAGCTCTTCTTGTATAACAAGTTCAATGTTTTCTTTTTCTATAACCTTAAAGAGCTCGTTCAAGTCGCCTTCTGCCAAATGATTTTTATCTCCAAATGCCATGACTTCTTCATAGGTAAGTAAGCCGCCACGACGGCCCTTATCTAAAAGTGTCTCGAGCAAATCATCAGGAACAGGAAGAGCGCCTTCTGCTTGAGTAGCAGTTGTAGATTTGGCAGTTTTACTTTTTGGTTCACTTTTTTTAGTTTTTTTTACGCTCATAAAATTCCTTTTTCTTTCATTTTATTTTTTAACTCTATAAATTCAGTAGTAATATTTTTAATAGCTACCTGGTCTTTAGCAGATTCGGCCATCTTAAGTCTCATCTTGACATTATTGATGATTATTTTCCATTCTTTTTTCCACAAAGTTTCAAGTATATGGGTAATACTCTTAAAAGAAGGATGCTCTTCTCCTTTAACAATTAAGCATGTAGCAAGCTTTTGTGCATCAGGTGAGAGCGACTCTAAAAAGGCTGCCAAAACTGGCCGCTCTTGTTGCGGAGTGCTAGTAGGGGAAATGCTATGAGTATGCACGAAAACTAAAAAATGCTCTATAAGTTCAAAAATTAAAGGCATACAGCGACGTTTGATAAGCTCTTTATCGTCATCATCAAGAGTATCAAGCAGGCCAGGATTAATAAGTAATTGAGCGAAAAGAGCCTGTTCCCATGCCTGAACTTCGTTTAAAGTAGTATCTGCTGTGACATGCGTGTTTACTGCTTCAGAAGTACCATACATGGTAGATGTTCCCTGATGAAAATTGCGAGTAAGCGTAGTAACTTTATCTGCTAAAACTTCTATAGGTATATCAAACGTAGACGATGCTTTATGCAGGAGTACGTTTTGTTTGAGAGAATCATTAACATTACTAACTGCTGTTATGCAAGCTTGAACAAGATGTAACTTTTCCTGTAGAGGTTTAGCAGCATAGCCTGAGCCTAAGCTTTGTATGAAAAAACTAAAAATATCATGTGCCTGAGCTATAAGCGTGTTTAAATTGTTGTTTTCTGAATTGCTTTTTTGCGCTAAGAATGATGCCGGGTCTTCATTTTCTGGCAGCTGTATTACAAGAATATCAAGATGCACTGACCACGCAAGCTGCGTAAGCTTAAGCACTGCCTGATGTCCTGCTTTATCCCCGTCATACAGTACATATATATGAGACGCATACCGAGCAAGTATTTTAAGATGCTCAGCGGTGCATGCTGTGCCTAAAATGGCGACAGTGTTTGTGTATCCTGCTTGTACCATAGCGATACAATCAAGATATCCCTCTACTAAAAATACGCTTGCTTTTTCTTGTATAACTTTTTTCGCGCTGTGAAGCCCGTATAATACATGGCCCTTGCTGAAAAACACATGATCCTGTGAGTTATAATATTTGGCACGCGTATCTTCCGGTTTGAATACACGAGCACCAAAGCCACACACGCGTCCTAAGTGATCACGAATAGGAAATATAATTCTTTCACTAAAGGAAGAATAAAGCCCAAACTTGCCCTCTTGAAGAACATGCGCTTGTATAAGATCTTGAGCTAAATAATTATGCTTTTTTATATAGTCTAATAAGCTTGTCAGGCCAGTTTCTGGAAAATAGCCTATCTGGAACAGCTTAAGTGTGTCGTCCGTAAATCCACGTGTTTTGATATAATTATGTGCTACAGGATGTACCTTAAGCTGCTCATGGCACCATTGAGCAACAAGTAAACAGAGCTGCGTATAACGTTGAAGCGCTGCAGCATTCTGGTCTACCGCATCTAAAGACAGAGTTTCTTGAGGCAACTCAAGAGAGAAGCGGTCAGCAAGATAGCGTGCTGCTTCAAGCTGGCTACAATGCTCAATTTCTGCAATAAAGGCGATACTATCTCCACCCTTATGGCAACCAAAACAATAAAAAATATCTCGATGTGGGCTTACCGCAAACGAGCCCGTTTTTTCGTAATGAAAAGGGCAGCGGCCTTTCCAATACATGCCCGTTTTTTTAAGGTCAACGTAGAGGCTTACCACATCCATAATCGAAATACGGGATTTAATAAACGTAAATATATTCATGCTCACTACTTAATGCTATAAGACTTGCAAAGATTTTTGTCAGCAAGCAATACACACACCCCTAAAAAACAGAGCATAAGTGCAATCCACTGGTGTACTGAGAGCATTGATGAAAAGGTCATAATTCTATCTCCACGCCAAAAATCGAGCACAAGTCGTTCGCCGCTTACTCCAAGTAAGTACGTCCCCAAAATCATCTGAGAAGAAGTACGTATTCGGGTCGTAAGCACTTTGAGTACTATAAAAAGAGCTATGTACCATACAGCACTATACAATTGTATAGGCATAAGCAAAGAGTCGCAAGGTGCTCCAGCGGTATTGCCTGTATAAGAACAAGACACAAGAGCGCTTGCAGAGGTGATAACACCAAAACAACATCCAGCCCACCAACAGCCAAGTCTGCCAAGTGCGTGAGCAAGAGGCGCATAGAGTGCAATTCTTTCAATTAAGGGCATAAGCGCTATTTTATACTTACGAGTACTATATATAATATAAAAAGCTATGCTTATTACGGTGCCTAAAATAGAAAATCCTCCTATCCAAGGAGCGCATGCTGTGCTTAGCGAAAAAGTATGCCGCTCGCTTATAATATGCAAGAGTCTACCGCCTAAGAAACCAACTATAATGCTCTGGGAAACGAGTTTATCAAGCAGGTCTTTATCTATAAGAGTTTTGCATATGGTATCATGTGTCAATGCATAATAAGCCAGAAACACTCCTAAAAAGACCGCAATGCCATAGCCATGTATTGCTAAAGGTCCCCAAAGAGCTACACTGAATGGTTTTATAGTGATAATCATCGATATTTAGAGCTCTTATTTTAGTAATTAACGAGAGCAGGCCATACTGTGCTACTTATAGTCTAGTATAGCACGCCCACTGCTATTTGTATCACTAGTAATTATTTGTTTTGCTCTTGGTTCTTGTAATGCTCACGAACCATAAAAATGAGCAAGGAGAGAGCCGCAGGAGTCATGCCCTGAATAAGCGTTGCCTGTGCGATGGTAGCCGGCTTATGCTTTTGAAGTTTCTGTTGTAGCTCAACCGAGAGGCCAGGCATGTCTTTATAATTAAAATCCTCAGGGATTGCCAATTCTTGATACTGCCTGCTTTTTTCGATTTCGCGTTCTTCTCGCTTAAAATAAGGCCCATAAAGAAGCTCAGCATGAATAGAAGTGATTTCTCTTACTGAAAGCAATTCTTCTGTATTATTTTTAATAATAGTAAGCACTTCTTCTGTCTTGCCCTGCGAGAGCAGTTGTGAAATTTCAACTTGCTTGTTTTGCTGAAGCTTTTTAGTGGTATTAAAAACTGTGTTTTTCTCTTTTTGTATAGCGTTATAGCGGTCTTCTGAGATTAGGCCGGTTTTATAGGCTTTATCAGCAAACCGGGTAAACACATTGTCTTGCCTCAGTATTAATCTCCGCTCTGCTCGAGACGTGAACATGCGATATGGCTCGTCAACTCCCAGACTTACGAGATCGTCGATCATAATACCAATGTAGCCTTCATTGCGATCTATAATAAACGGCTCAAGCGCATGTGCTTTCTGGTGAGCGTTAATACCTGCTATGCATCCCTGACCTGCCGCTTCTTCGTATCCGGTAGTACCGTTAATTTGACCTGCCAAGAAAAGCCCGTCTGCTTTTTTAAGCTCAAGCGTATGCTTAAGTTGATGGGGCGCTACATAATCATACTCGATAGCATACCCTGGACGAACGATAATCGCTGACTCAAAGCCTGGTATAGTGCGAATAAATTCTTGTTGTGCAGGTAAAGGTAGCGATGTTGAAAGCCCATTGGGATACATCTCGTCGCTGGAAGCGCTTTCAGGCTCTACAAAAACATGATGATTGTTCTTGTCTGCAAACCTGCTAATCTTGTCTTCTATTGAAGGGCAATAACGGGGCGGTTTACCCTGAATTGCGCCTGTATAAATAGGAGATAACGGCGCATTTTTACGAATAATGTCATGCGTTTCAGGGGTGGTATGGGTAATATAACATGGTAATTTATGCTGCACTTTATGGGGGGTAAACTCAAACAAACACTCAAGATCATCTGATTCTTGTGTTTCCATTTTTGAAAAATCGAGACTAGAGCTTTAATAATAAAAAAGCTTAGTAATATACTTAGAAGAACCAAGCTCTTAATTATAAATTTAAGAGCTTGGTTCTTTTTGCTTGCACTTGCCAACCTTCTCTCTTTATACTGTAAAGTAATAATATAATAAATAGAGTTTAGTGAAAGAGGGGTTGTCATGGCACACGTGACGGCACGAATTACCTACCCAGTTCTAATAGTAATAACTTTATTATTCTACACAGATACTACCATCTCAGACGAGCTTATTACCTCAAGCTCTCTTGTTAATACTCCAAATCAGGCTCAATCTACGCAAGATTCTACGAAAATTACTGGCGTTGTTAGCAGCATAGCTCTAAACAATACTTCTAATAGTACAACTACTTCAAGCTCCCCAAGCCTCGAGCAACCCAAGAAAGATCTTTTGC
>Ga0351964_1009_pt1 | contig 49388 bp, 47 predicted proteins | sample TotcelT113001N15_FD_205807 | JGI IMG/M metagenome (GOLD analysis project Ga0351964, IMG submission 205807) | Enriched cells from coal bed in the Powder River Basin, Montana, United States - Total cells T11 rep3 HSBNCT.T11.300.1.N15 ... | reverse complement strand
TCAAAATTGTCCCTTTGAATGTCGTTGCGGTGGCGATTACTTCTTTATGGGACCAGGTGTTATATTAGCACTACCTAATGTGTTAGTGCAGGTAGCTCTACAAGTACCTGTTTGGCAAAAGCTTCGCATAGAACCGAATACATTTGTGCAAATTCCAGGTCAACCAGTGCCACCTATTATACCACAGTTCCTACAGTGTGACTGGAAGTATAATTATCGTATTATATTAAGCGTAGAAGGTCACTTTTAAAGTAAATAGAAAACTAGAAACACAAGTTAATTTAATTACAGCACAGGGGGATTTTTAAAGAGTAGCTTGTGCTGTAAGTTTTTAAATATGGAGACAAGCAAAAACCCTTGCTATAGATAAACCATGCCGCCTGGGCGTTGTATTTAGTTGTATAGTTTGTAAGTTTAATTCGTCATTAGGAGCAGAGTGTGATAAAATTCGACCACTGCCTCTAGCGCGAATATTCCGCATAAAAAAGAACCTTAAAGCGTTTTCATTTTTTTGTTTCGAGGCTAAGCTAAATAATTTTACTACAATAGTACTAAATAGTTTTGTTTCGGTGATAAAACTTAAAGCAGTAAGAAAAACTTCTAAATCTATAACATTTTGTAAAATTTCGCTCTCCAATTCTTCACCCAGCTCACCAGTTTCAGCTATAGATCTAAAGTATTGTGCGAGCAAATTAATTACACGAGAAGGTTCGTGTTGAGGATTGTTTGCTTTTAGAGCTTCTATAGCCTGACGCGCTTGCTTTTCAATAGCGGGGGTTGGACTTAAATCAAACGAACGCTCTTCTCCCCAAGGCATTTTAACTATGAAACTTTTGGTTGTTATGGAACAGGTAGTTAACGAAAGAAAGAGTAAACACGATAGACGGGTAAAAAAAACAGTGCGACACATAAGGCAGTATACCCCTAGTATTATTTAGGTGAAACAAATAGTTAGCTTAGTTTAGTCAGAAAACAGTAAAAATCTATAGCTATTTTTAAGCAAATTAGAGCAATATCTTGCTCTTTATGTATAAAATGCACTAGTATAAATTTAGAGAAAATAATTTATATAAAAGAGTACTGAGTATGGTTTGTTATATATTTTTAAAAAATCTAAACAAGATTAGTGTTATTTTAATTTGTCTTGCAGTGTTTTCATTGAAATCTGATGAATTGCCGGAATACTATCAAAAGCTTAACACACGGAAAGAATTAACTGAAAAACTCTTTAATGCTGTAGAATACGGTCAACCTGAATTTATACGATCGCTTATACGCTCAGGAGCGGATGTTAATGCGCACGACAAGCAGGGAAATACGCCGCTTCATAAGGCAGCACGCGAGGGAAATGCTTCTATTGCTCAAGAGCTTCTTATTGGTGGTGCTCATTCATCAATAAAAGACTCAAAAGGTAATACTGCACTCGATATAGCCTCTAACGAGTATCAAAAGCTTATTGATACGGATGAAAATAGAGTTTTTAAACGGTTGCTTAAAAGACTCCCCGCAAAAAAAGAAACTATTGAAACCTATCTTAAAGAGCAAAAACTTGAGCAGTTTAGGCGAACACTAAGTGTTCTATTTAATGCAAGCGAGCAGTAGGAATTAATTTCAAGACAGCAAGCCTAATTTTCTGTGTTGGGTATGGAATATGAGTATCAATAACAAAAAACATAATGTACTCCAAAATCTCTACTGGTAATCTTGAAAAGTAGCCTAAATCCTCTAAGGGCTTGTAAAGTGCATGGGCCAGAGGCAGTTTTAAGATAAGCGTATAAATCAAGCGTTCATGCTCACTTATAAGTGGCTGTTTGAGCAGTTTTTGTAACAAAGCAATAATAGTTTTATACTCACTATATGACTTGCCTAATACAAAGTCGACGTTTTTGTTTCCGGAGACAATTAACCACAGTACTGTATCGTAAAAAGCACTTTTAAAGATCTCATAAAATTTTCTATGCAGGGGCCCAACAGTAGGTTGCTTGATAATCGCCTCTAAAAGCCTTGCTGAACTTAGTAGCTTCATCCAAAAAAATCTATCTTTTTTTTCAAGAGTTTTAATACATCCTACTATCTTATTTATATGTAATGTGCTTGCAGCAAGTGGCAATAAGCGAGCATTCTGTTGTATTGTTAATACTTCTCGTGGATAAAGCTTTGTAGGATCACATAAACTTTGAAGTTCTTTCTTAAAAGACTGTATTTGTGGCATATAAGGCATAATAATATTTAAAACAGTAGACATATCTTGTTGGTGTGGCTCATAATATTTCTTGATCGATGCTAATACAGAAGTACCATCAGAATAAAAAACGCAAGCTCCATAGGCGAGTAGAATCTTGAGGGCTCTATGAGCATGAGCAGCTAATGCTCCAGCAACAGGAGAAACAGCACGGCCGATTAGTCTGTTTACTTTTATTCCGTAACGAATAAGCAATAAAAGAATTTCAGCTCTATCAAAAAAAGCAGCAGCGCAAAGGCACCACAAAAGCTCTTTGGACGAAATATTTTCGTGAGCGTTTGCTTTAAGAAGTTCGTGCGCTATTTTTTTGTGCCCACAGCAACATGCCCAATATAAAGGGGTTGAACTAGTGCTATCACGCGCATTGACGGGTGCATTATGCTTTAATAAGAGTCTGGCTAGCTTATAATTTCCCCTGCGTGTAGCCAAATGCAAAGGGGTATCTCTATAAGTGTTGCGCATAAAGGGGAAATTTTTAGTTTCATCTTGAACAAGTGCATGTTCTACGACATCATAATCGCCTTGGATTACTGCATTCCAAAGATGCTCATACTCTGGTGGTGCGATAGCATTCCAAATCCATTCTTGTATTTGCATAATATGTGTTGGCCCATCATTGGATAGTTGAGCACCGTTGCTTAAAAGGAGATAGAGAATTTCATGGTGAGCATCAGCATAATCAAGTAGAGTAGAATCTAATTGACCTCTATACGTAGGATCTGCACCATAGGTGATAAGCATACGAACAGCATCAAGATTTTGATGTGCAGTAGCGTGATGCAAAAGAGTCTGCTGGTTGCTGTCTGGTGTGTTTATCCAAGCTTTATTACGTAACGAGCGCATGAATAAGCTGTGCTTTGCAAACGAGTAATCGGGAATTGCTGCAAACAAGCGCTCTTTTAATAAATCATCCATCGCGTAGAGAAAGAAAAAACGAAAGCTTACAAGCACAAAAGCACATAGTATACGAGAAATCATGGGTGTATTTCTCCTCTCTTGCGATCTTATAAAAACACCGGTTTGATATATAGCTTATGCTTTCAAAAAAAACAAGCTTTTTAGCCTAAGTGTAAGATTTCTCTTGCCTCCTATGTTTTATTCAGCTTACAGTACAAACAGTACAGCAAAAAGCAAGGATATGCCATGAAGAGCTTTTACACACAAAGAGCCTATATTATTAATCAGCTTGTTATGCACACGTTTATTCTGCTATGTTGTACGCTCTCGTTTACCTTAAGAAGCATGGAAGCTTCTGATTCTTTACCGGATACTCCACATGAGTTGAATGAGTTTACCCGAGAAAGAATTAGTCGGGCAAATATAAAACTGTGGCAAGCATTACGCTCTGGCTTGGTTACGGAAGTTGAGCAAGCGCTCAAAGATGGAGCAGATCCTCATACACCTTGGTCAACAATTAAAGGTGTTAGTAGTAAACAACGTAATTTATATACGCGCTTAGAGATAACGGAAATGGACCAGAGAAATCCTCTGCACTATGCTGCTTATCATAATTTGCCTTTAGCTATTTTTGAGTTACTCATTAAGAGTGGTGCGCAACTAGATAAGCTTAATAGAGACCAGCAAACACCGCTTATGATTGCCATTTTACGAAGAAATGCGGATGTTGTGAGTTTTTTACTAAGTAATGGTGCCAAACTCTATCCTGAAAATACACAAAAGATATTTCCGCTAAAAATCGCAATAACCCAGTGCTCTCTTCCTATTGTGATAGAGCTATTAAATTATATTCTTGACAGTGAAGATAAAGCCTTAATGGCGTTGGCCATAAATGCTATTGATACACAGCCAGGTCCTTTGTTTGCAACAGATGAAAATACTCAGCGAGAGCGAGTTCTTAAAAAACTAAACATGCTCAAAGCCATATTTAAGAAATATTGTTCAGATGAGTCCTATTCAGATCAAGATAAAGAATTAAAACCGTATGAATATGCATTTGTAATACGAACTGGGATTACAAAATTAGCTACTGGGCTCTTCGAATTTGATTTTTTGAGCTTTGTATCAGCTAAAGGGAACAGTCTTTTACACAAAGCAGCTGCGTCTGGAAATAAAGCAATAACTCTTATGCTACTAAGACATTTACGTGAAAATAGTACGACATCCGAAAGTAATAATTTAAGATATAATGCTCTTTCGCATAAAAGAAATAAGAAAGAAAGAACGCCTCTTTTTTCAGCAATTGCTCATGGAAGACCTTCGTTAATACCCTTACTGTTGACTCATTACGCTCGAGTTCCCTCATTAGCTAGAGTAAGTGAATATGTAAATAAAATAAGCTCTTTAGATGATGCTACTAAGAATGAGATTAAAGAATTACTTATAAGGCATGGTGCTTATATTAATGTTACCTTGCAACCGGAAATGCAACAAGCACAAAGTATTCTTGATAAGTTTAGCGTAATGGAAAAAACATTGGAGAAATTACCAATAAATGAAAGAACATATGCTCTTTATTGCGCTATTAGTACTGGTAACTTAGAAAGGGTTAAGAAGCTGCTTGCTACGTTTATAACACCGCTTAATTTATTAGCTGTCGCTTATAGCGCCATGCGTGAAGCCGAAAACGATACATCTCTTACCTTACCCCAAAAAGCCATTTATGTAACTATACTGCATGAAGTAGAAAAACATGTCTTAAGGTATTACCATAACCAAAAATATCCAGGGCTTAGGCTTGGGGAAGTTCTCAATATACAAGTAAAAGAAACCGAAACAATGCACCCTTATTCTCTACCAGAATTACCACAAGAGATAAATAGACGGGTACTGTACTATACTTTGCTTGATATTGAGCCACCATCATTTGAAAAGCCTAGTTATGTATCCCCATAAAATTTTTCAATTGGCAAAACTGCTATAATATCGATAAGCCCCTTAAGCTTTGTTAAAGCAAAAGCAGCTGCACTCTTTAAGTCTTCGCCTTCAAGAAAAACGATATCACTTATGTCAAAATCTTTTATCTTGGAGCAGTGCAGCTAAAAGTTTACTTATTAATGTAGCTGGTTATGGTTTCTTGAAGAATACCGTAATCAAGTAAGCATTTTTGTATATATTCTCTGACTTCTGCGTTTGTTGGATGCCAATCATCTTCTATTCGGTCATTTATAAGAAGCTCTTGGAGAACGATATCTAATTTGTTTTGCTTAAGAAGCTGTGCGCACGCAAATAAATCAGCTTCTTTTTCGTCTTGTTTAACAAAATATTTAATGAATAAAATTTTTATAATAACAGGAGCTAGCAGCAGGTAGCACCAGTTGCCAATCCGCTGAGGATTTAGAAAATGGAGTCTGTATGCCAAAAAAATCATTATTAATCCAAGCATTCCTGTGCCTAATTCTTTTTGCATAAGTGCGATATTGTGGTTGTAGTAAATATGGCCAGATTCGTGATAGAGTGTCCATAGGTCATGAGCACACTCAGAGTTAACCACTAAAAAAGTAAATGGTGGAATTTTTTGAACGTATGCCGCGTCCTCGCTAAGGTTATCGCTCTCTAAAATTATAACTTCTTGAGTAATCCCGTTCTCACGAAGTACTTCTTCTGCTAATAGGCGTAGTTCACGAGAGGACTCGCGTAAATCACTTATTTTCATAAGAGTTTGTTTTACTATATTTTTCAAATGCTCATAAACCCAAGATTTTCCAGTAAAGAAACTATTTTCAATCGTGCTCACAGTAGGTTGCTCAGTTTTTTGGCTGAAGCTCAAGTCTGAAGAGCAAATACTGCTCGACGTTGCTAAAAAGCCAGCCAATAGCGCTGTGAGACAAACTTTTTTCATAAATATACCCTATGTAATTATTTTAAGATTATCCACAAACTCAAGTATAGATATTAATTAAATTTTGTCAAATAGAATTAATCTTGGCGGGCTGCTTAGGATACGTTAACAGCACGAGCGTTATTATTTGATGCTGCAGTATGCAGTGGCGTCTCGCCCCATCTATTACGCGCATTGACGTCTGCACCACTTTCTATAAGCACAGCTGTAATACCTGGATAGTTTGTCTCGCTTGCATAGTGAAGTGGCGTATTGCCAAAGCGATCTTTGCTATCAACGGGCACGTTATATATTATAATCGTATTAATCTCATGTGCGTTTCCCTTAGCCGCAGCATAATGAAGCGAAGAATTAGAAGGCATAGATGTTGCTATGCCCGCCATTTATAAAATAATTACACATTATCCGAAGAAGTGCTTAGTCGTAATGCAGAAGAAGTCTTAGCAGTTGCTCTTGGCTTGCGCAAGTCTTTTGCTTTAGTTGGATCGAAATTAAAGGTGTTTCTGCACCACATTACCATCTGCATGTATTTTGGGCACTCTTTTACTTCCTCTTCCTTCTCCCGAATTGCCTTATAGTTTTTGAGTAAATTAATCATATCTGTAGAACGGTACAATTGAGCTAATTTCATACAATTATCTGTTATAGGTGCTTTTCTACTCAATAAAATTTCAGTAGATTCTAGCTGCCTGTAACGAATAGCAAGCATCAATGGGCTAAACATACGTATAAATGTTCTTTCTTGCTGTAATATATAGGCTATAAGAACATTATCAACAAATAACTCCTTTAAGCGATCGTAAATTTTTGCTGAATTATCAGGTGTTTCTCTGTCTAAACATGCGCCTCTCTCTAGAGCACGTATTATTTGATGATGTACGCCTTCAATAATAGCATCGTAAAGTAATTTTTGGGGATCGCTATAGGCGCTTTGATACAGTTTTTCTGCTTCGATAGTGCCTTCAGCTGCACCAGTAATCCATGTTGGTGAAAAGTGCCCTCCATGTAACACAAGTAACATATATATATGTTTACTATTTTCGTCTTTATTTTTGCACCACAGTTCTATTGCTTCATCTACATACGTTTTTTCTGTTTGCTCGTTTCGGACATCCGGATTAGCTCCATATCTTAACAGCAAACTAACAAGGCCAAGATGCTGTCTTTTAATAGCATAATGTAGAGGTGTAATAGGATTATCTTTACTTAAAGGTGATTTAACATCTGCTTTACGTTTTAATAAGCTATGTACATGGGCTAAGTTGAGTTGCTTAACTCCCTCCCATAAGCTTTTATTTAACAGCTCTAAATCTTCCTCTTTAGCACGATTAGCAAGGGCATTATAGAGATGTCTCCTAAGCAAAGAAAAAAGAGCATTATCGTTTTTTTGCCAAGCAGTAACCCAACAATCAGAAGTTACCTGCGCTCCATGCTCAAGCAATAATTTAACAGTGTTTAAATCTTTTTTATCCAGAGCCTTTAGCAGTTTTGCATGGTCTCTCTTCTCTGAAAGAAGGCTGTTATGGTGCGGCTGGTTTTTGTGTATTTCTTCTTGATTGCCGCCTTGGGTAGCTATAGAAGCCAAATCAAGATAAGAAAGTGCCTGAACAATGTTAGCTGCTTCTTGACTATAAGAGCTGTCTTCCATGGCATTACTTATAAAACTTACGCTTAATAATCCAATCATGTTCAAAATAAACACTAAATTGGTCAAATTTTTATTCATGTTAAAATCTCGCAATAATAATTCTTGATAATTTTTCAGTTAAAAATATAATCATCGGTTATTTATCCCCCCTATTTTGCTCTCTTCTTATAATTTCAAGCAATAATCTTTATCAGTAATAGCATAAAAAGTTAAGCAGTGAAAAGCTTTTGCTTATGAATAGTTAATCAAGAAGTGCACGTATGTCGTGGTAGCAATAATGCTGAGCAAGGGCACAAGCGGTCTCTTTATTGTGTTTCTTGGTTACTTGGGTAAGTAAAAACCGCACCATACGCTCGTGTTTATAACGTACAGCAAGCTCAAGAGCCGTAAAGTGGGTAGTTATGCTTGATTCCTGCTTTATCAGATTTTCTGCTTGTTCCTTATCGCTAACACTGGCTTCTGCATGCGCGTAAACATATTTGTTTGTCTCTTGAGTAGTTTTCTCTAAGCTTGCGCCATTTTTTAAGGCAATGTGCGCAAGAGAAACAAGCCCTTCCCGAGCAGCAGTGTATAAAAGCTTTTGTTCATCAGCATATTTTTCCTGATACAAGCTTCTGACTTCACGATGGTCTGATTTATGAGGATTGAGTTGAGCTCCATGCAGTACAAGCAATAATACCATCTTTTTGTTCTGCTTAGTAGCTTCAGATTGTGATTCTTTCCACTGAGCTAATGCTTTGGCAAATAATACGCTATTTACAAGAGCATAACCAGGAGATCTTTTAGCAGCTTCTTGCAATATAAAGCGCATTAAATAAATATCTTGTTGTTCGAGAGCATACTCTAAAGCTGTTATTTCCTTATCAAACGAGTAATAAGTTACAACTTCCGCTCCTCGGCTAATAGCATCACGTATACCCGCAAAGTTGCGCTGTTCCATACTTTGCCAGAGTTTATCAGCAAGCTCTTGACTAGTAGGTTTACTTGCTTCAAGAGTAAACAGGTTTACTACAAAAGCTGCTATAACAAACAAGAAAATACGTTTATTATTCATAAGAACTGCATCCCCTATAAATTTTTTAATCTTAGCTAGGGTCAGTCTAACAAAAAAAGCAGTAAACGTAAGTGCCATTATTAAGTATTTTTAAATAGCTGAAGTGATTTGTTACACGCTGCGATACAATCTTCACACGCTTGAGAGCAATCTTTGCATGCCATAACACAGTTGATTCCCTGTACGCCACCATCATTTTCTTCGCATTGAATAATACAACTTTGACATGTGTCTATAAAATTCTGGCAGGCTTTAATGCTTGACTCTAAAGAGCTTACAAATTCCTGGTTATTTTTAAAATGTGAAATATGAAGATGTAATTCATGCATAGTTTCACTACATACCTCTGTACATGCCTTTGTTTGCTTGACACACTGCACATATTCAACAGAGACACCTTTGCCCGATTTTCGACATATTTCCAACCAGTTTTGACAGGCTTGTATGCAACGCTCAAAAGTATAGCGTATACGCTCTAAATGTTTTTCATCCATACCGCTACTCCCTTAAAAGTAATTTGCTGTTTATCCAGTTGTAGCAATAACGTAAGCTCTAACACAATCTTTTTTATATATAAATATTTATATACCTATATTAATGACATAGTCTTTTACAATATAAAAGTTATTGCGTTTAAAAATGGCTCTTATATACTCTTGTATACTAGTAATCAACATAAAATTAACAACTACAAGGTTGCTTGTGAATTTACCAAAAGTACTATTTTTTAATATCGTATCACTCTTAGTATTCGTAACATGTAATGCGATGGACGAATATGCATTAGGCAAAGAAATCAGTAAGTCTCATATAGTCTTTTGCAAAGATATATTTGAATGCCCGGGCAGACTTGAAAAAGAGCTCTATGGAAAAATGGTTGAAAATACTGTTATAACATGCGTAGATATTTTTGTTGTAAACTTAGATACAAGTACTTATTTTGCACTTACACGGAAAGATGAGCCAGCCAAAGACTTTCAGTGGATACCGGGTGGAAGACAAGAAAAATTTAAATCTATTGAAGAAATAGCACAAAAAAAGTGTAAAGACGAAGTAGGTATCGATATAGAAGTGTATAAAGTACTAGGTGCTTGGTCGACCGTATTTCCAAGATCATGTTGGAATTGCCCAACACATACAACTAATATTGCAGTAGTAGCATTCTGTAAAAGCCAAGCATGTAATCTTGATGCTCATCACGAGCAGGGCAGGTGGTTGCCTTTAGGGACATTACCAGGTAATGGTTATTTAGATTTAGCCCATACTGAAATGCTTAAAGCTTTACGAGCTTATAAAATCTCATGCCTACATCAAGCAGTTTTAACACAAAACCAAAATAGAGAGATAATTAATCAAGCGCTTGCAGATTTAGAGAAATATCCTCAAGTAAATATCGATAAACGAGTAGAGAAAAAGCAACTTCTTGAGCGGGTTTTAACACTTAATGATACTAGCACTAATAGAGAAATAGTTGAACTCTTGCTAAAATTCGGTGCAACATTACCTATACATGCAAGTAATCAGCTTGATCCTAAGAACTATCTTCATCGGAGTATTAGAGTTCATATGTATGAAAAGCTTATTAGTAACGCAGCTCGTTTTACAAATTATATTACTTCGTCATATCCTTTTGATAGATAAATAAAGCACTAGTTGGCTACTGCAACAGTTATTTGATCAGCATAAGCAAAATAACTTCTTAGAAGCGTCAACTCTCTGTCTGTAAGAGGACGAGTTTCTCGAGTAAGAACTATAATTTTTCTGGTACGTTTATTGTAGCAAAGAAAATCTCGTTCAGAGAATCCCTCTTGCAAAACGAGAGTGCTTTCTTCTTCTTTTTGACGTTCTAAATCAAGTAAGCGTTCTCTAAAAAGTCTCTCAGTAGTAGAGCTTGAGCTAGACGTTTCTTGCATAGGCAAAAAAGCTTCAACAGCAAACCATTTTTCCATGCCTATAAGATAAAGTCCAGTAAAACAGAGAAGAGCTAGAAAAAGTGATACACGCATAGTTTAGTACCTAGTTATCTTAAATAGTATTAAATTAAACTTACTAGTAGTATAGAAAAAGATCACAAAAATATAAAGAACTTACACCTTAAAATTTCCATGTTAGCGCTACCGCTGCACGAAAATCCATTTTCGATTGCAGGGTAAAACCCGTTTGCACTATAGGCCATTGAAAACCTGCCTGAAGAATTATGCGTTTTGAAGACAAGAATAGCCCAGGTCCCCAGAAAATTAAATTAGTTGCGGGTAAAAATTGGCCAGGTGCTTTAAAAGAAAGAGCATAAACACCGTTAAACTCAAAAAGCGCTAAAGCAATCCAACCATCAGGATTACCGAGATTAATACCAATACCATTTTCGTAAATAAATTGAGTAAATATCCCATGAGCTCGTTTGGGCTTGGTAAGCGAAAATCCGCCTGAGATAAATAAATACCACAGTGATGACATATAAGCAGCTGTACCACCAAGCAAGTAGGTAATCCCCTGAATGCCTGCCTCTGAAATAGGTGGTATATACGTATAAGGTATTTGGAGCGTAGTGAGTACTGTTGCTTGCTTAGTGTGTGTTTCTTCTTCTTTGGTATAAAAAGAATATTCTGAGCCAAGGGTAACGTAATCAACTTCAGAGGTAATAGTACGCGCATGCTGATACTTAGATGCTTCAGGTATGTCAAAAAATACACTAAGTTGATCGGTTATCCCATAAAGCAGGTTAAGTGTTGTGGCAGGGAATTTCTGACACGGACCTTTATAAAATACGTTAGTACCTGTTGCTAGAAAGTCGCCTTTTTCTACGATATTTTGACCAATACTAAAAAATGGGCTAGGTTGTTGTGATGTAGGCAGTGCAAAGTTTCCCGTTTTAGCTTTCTCTTTCTTATTATCTTCTTCTTTATCCTCTTTTTTGCCATCTTTCTTATCGTATTCTTGAGCATTCTGACTGTTCTGCTGAGTATCTGAATAGAGGCATGTACTTGTGAGAGTAAGTGCTATAAGCACTTTTAGCAAACCTTTAAAGAAAAAGAACCTAATCATAAAATTCCATCGCTTATAACGCTCGTAGAGTGTGCTTATTACTCTAAAAACTCTTAACAGCCAAAGACAAGAGTTGCTTAAAAAAAATAATTAGCTGTAAATTTATTGATTTAATAAGCAAAGCTTTGCTAGTTTTAAAGAAAAGAATAATTTTTATTAACTGTTTTAAGCAGGAGCATCATGAGATATTTTAACTGTTTAGCGTTACTTGCAGTAGTGATTTTTGCTCATACATCACTTTGCGCTCGTAATGAATATTTAAAAAGCAAACGTGGAGTGCGGGGTGATTTTTCACCAAGCAGGCAAAGAGCTTTAAGAGAGCATGCTCGAAAAACAAAAAAAACTGCGCCCCATAAGCAAACAACAGCGGTGCAATCTACTCAAGTTACAGGAGGATAACCATGAACCATAGTAATTATACTCAAGTTAGATCACTTTTATACGTAGTATTACTGTCTTCTTTTGTATCACTTTTTGCTAACGTGGATGAATTAGACGTGCGAACAGGCAAAAATAAATCTAAAGCGGATCATTCGTATAAAATTGAACAAGAAGAAACAAAGAAAGAATCAAAAAAAACTGACAAAAAATCTAGCAAAAAAGCCGATAAGAAATCTGATAACAAAGAACACGCTCAGCGTAAATAACAAAGGGGAGAGAATAGCGATGAAAAATTATATACCTAAAAGCTTTTTAACTTTAACTCTTTTATTACTAGGGGTGCTTGTTCTAAAAATTAATACTCAGGCAAACGCACCTGGTTCTGCTGGTGCAGCACAAGCTACCACAGCAAGCTCTCCTACAGCACCCTTAAGCACACTGGGTGGCGTTGCCTCAACACCGGTAGGAACGGGATCAGTAGTAACTGGAACTATACAGGCTACACCCAGCACGACAGGAGTCGCTGGCACAGCACCGCTCAGTAGCACAGGAGGGACAGTAACACCAAGTGGTGCAGCAGTAACGACAATAAATGCTTTACCTACAGCAGGCTCTAGCAGCGCAACGGGCATTACTCCAACTTCAACTGGTATAACTACAACTCCAGGGGCTCCTGTAACAACACCCGCTGTTTTAATACCAGCTACCACCACCGTTGCAGCAACACCAGCACCTATAACAACACCAACCAATCCAGCAATAGCTGGGGCGGGCACAACAGGTATCGGGAGCTCTACCGGCGCAGAAAGTACCGCGGGGCAAGTTTAACCGTAGGTGGTACCGGCTCTAGTAGCGCAGGCAATCCCGGAGCAAGTACACTAGGTGTATAAAGTTAAATACATACAATAGAGCTAATTTATAGTTTTTATTATTGTTATTTATAAGTACTGTGCTATTATTTTACACAGTACTTATTTTTGTTATGCACACTAAATACGAGCACGCCAATTAGCATGAATCTCTTCTGTTTTTTTATCTTAGTAATCACTTTTTTTATAAATATATGCTCTAATGTTCAAGCGATGGACATGATGAACTGCTCAGAAGAATCTACAAGCTCTCAAGAAGAGAATCGATTAGACGAATATTTAGATGACGCTCTTAATAAGCATAATATTGCAGGGATATTAACGGCATGCGAAAGAGGAGCACGTCTTACTGAGAGTAATAATAACAGACTACCCTTGTTTTTTGACTCAGATAAAGCAGTACAGCTAACACGTGCTCTTATTAAAGCAGGTGCGGATGTTAATGCTTGTTATCAAAATACGGCACCCTTATTCTACTTAAATGAAACATCCCATGCTAGTTTTGAGATTGCGCGGTTGCTTTTGCAAAACGGTGCACATCCTAACGTTCTAGATCAGGATACGGGTGAAACTATACTTGATAAAACTATCATGTGCTGGCAAACAATTTTACAGAATAATAATGAGTTAAAAACGATTAAAGCACTATTTAGACTTTTTTATATTTACGGGGTACGTACCAACAAGCTCAAAAGTAATGAACAAGAGTTTTTTGACTATGCATTTGAAAATTACACTGAGCTTTTATTTACCGCTGCGCGTGAAAATTATGCGTTAACACTTGAGCAAGTACTCGAAGAACATAAAGCACTAATTACGCGAGAACAAAAGGAAAAAGCGTTCAAAATAGCTGCCAAATATGGACATGCGGGCAATGTAAGAGCTTTGCTTGCTTATGATCACACACTTATTGCAACTACTTACATGCTTAGTAATAATTCCCCATTTATGACAGCACTTACTAACAGGCACACAGATACGCTTATAGCATTACTTGAACATGGTGCTTGTCCTTCAAGCTTGTATAATGCATTAGCCACCTATATCCGTAAATACAGAAATATAGATGCTTTTTTACGCCCTTTAGCAACACCAGAACTTCAGAAAACGAGAAAGCTTATGCGGTTGCTTGTCATGCATGGGGCATCTCTGAACTTTCCTGGGCAGCCAAAAGAAAAAAGAGCACGAAAGCAACAACGTCCCCCTCTCACGCGAGAGCAGTATAATGGGATTACTAACTTACTAAGAAGTCATCTTGATGGACCTACTGAAACTAAAAACTTAACAGCATACAAGAACTATATTTTATTAAAGCTTGCGATTGGTCAAGGTTGGATACAAGCGGTTAAAACTTATTTAAAAAAAATAATAAAGCCTTCTATGCATGCATTAGAGCTAGTTGAACAAAATATAGCCGCTTATTCAGCTGATGCTGCTAAAAAAGAGCGGTATCAAGCTATAAAGAAACTTTTATTAAATCATGCTGTAAACTATCTTTGTCGTTTTAAGATAGTTACTGTTGAGCAAGAGTCTTCAATTTTAAACTTGAAAGAGTTACCTCCAGAGATTTTGGTACACATACTTACATTTATTAGAAGCAGTTAATCACTAATAAGCTGAAGAAGACAAGATAAACGTAAGAAATGATATACCACGAGGATGAGATGGAAAACCAAGTGTCTCTTTGGACATTATAATTTCAAAGGATTGTTCCTTAGATGATTTAGCGCCATATTTTAAGAGCAAATTTTTTACGAGTACTAGGCTGCCGTTGTTAGTACTTTCAATATAGTCAAGAGGAGTTTCTCCCTCGCTTGTTGCAGCGCTAACATCAACTTTTTGTTGGATTATAAGATATTTTGCTGAATCAGCGTCTCCTTGCTGAATAGCGTCATGAAGCAACGTTATATTACTAATTTCTGTCATATTAGCACTAGATGTTCGCGTGTAGCTCTTAAGATCGGCTCCGTAGCGTGCTAAAAGTTTGAGTAAATCTACAGCACTAGATCTTCTTTTTTTTGCTAATATTATTTCAAAGGCAAGGTCCTTTAAAAGTGTAGGATACTGGCCAATTTTATTATTTATATCTTTAAAGAAGCTATTAAGGTTTTTCTTACTTTTCGTTATTTCCTTCAAAAGCCAGTGATACTCAATAGATCCAGAATCTGCCAATATTTGGTTGTAATCTTTCATGCCTACTGATTCATTAAAAAATCTGCTTTTTAAATCAACAGATTCTCGCCGTTCCATGCAATATAGGCTTATAAAATTACTGAAATTTAAGCACAAAAAGAGTAGTTGCATGCGCTTATTATACATGGCTTTCACTTCTCTCCAATTAATAAATATATAAAAATAAAAAGCTGGACATGAGTGTTGCTAAGCTCACTTGATAAATAAATGTAACACAGAAATCATCTAATTTTCAAGATTGCTAGTAAGTTACATAAATTTCAACCTATCTTAATGCTTATATAAGGACCTTATATCCCAATTTTTAATAAGGCACCAGCCCTCAAGAGTAAAATCAGCATGTTTATAGGTGAAAGAGAATGTTTCTAACCGAGGCAAGGTTCTTAAAATATTTATAGTTATCTCATCTACATGATTTCTGCTTATGTCTAAATGGGTGAGCTGAGGGAAAAAGAGTTTTATACTAAGAGCGGCTTCACGAATAATGGGCTGATTTATTATTAAATGTCTTATTCCAGTAAACAAATTACTTACTTGCTGCAAGAAATCATAAGAAAGTGGTTCATTTGCAAGAGTAAGCGTACTAACCGATTGAGCATAACTTTTTAAAATACCACGTAAAATAGAACAAGAAGCTTTTGAAAAAAGTGTTATAAATTGGCTAATGGTAATTCTTTCTAATAACCTATCACGATCTTGAGGTATAATTTGCAACAACAATGTAGGATCTTGAGTGATTCTGTAGGGCAGATCTCTATTAGGCTCATATGTAACAAAAAAGTCTAGTGCATCAGAAGCTTTCAAATCATAGGTTGCATTTAAAAGTGTAAGCGCTATTGCTATTAGCCATGTATATATCACGTAAATCTTATTTTCTTTTATAGGCATATTCCCACTCCTCCAGTAAGTTAACTATGCTCTATTTTAGTTAATATTTCTGAACACTATGCAAGCTAATTATAGTAAAGCAACAAAATTTAGTGATTTTTAGCTATTTTCTAAGCTGTTATGCAAGTATATAGTTAATATATCAAGCGCTTTAAGTAAAGTTTTGCTGTCAACAAGTGGCGCGAGCATATTTAAAAGTTCAAAATGACCCTGTGTTGCTGCAACGCAGAGTGCTCTAGCAGCGACTTTTTTATTACTTTTGCACAGAGTGCCAAGCAATATCTGTTTGTGCTCAATCTTTAGATTATTTACCCAGGGAACAGTCTTTTCTAAAAAGTTGCTAAGTGGCACTTGCTGAGTCACTTTTCCTGCGCGTTTGGCTATAATAAACTCGAAAATGTTTACGAGATTATTTAAAAATAATGGGCTCACGTCCTTAATAGCATCCAAATAATTTTCTAATGTCTGTATTACCTGATAGCTAAATTCTTTATCACTATAACAAGTAAGCGGCAAGTAAGTCAGAACGTCGCTAACGAGATTGAGTACCTGAGCGTGCTTTGCCTCTACTATATAATGTAATATGCAATATATATACCAGCTCAGACGATCATCAAGAAAAGCTGCTTGCACTAATCTATTATTGAATAAAACATGTATCGTAATAGCATTTACCGCCAAAATTTCACCATTCAGAATTAATAATATATAAAGCTTCTTTGCTTGAGGACAAAGCTGTCGTACCCTCAATTCATGAGTTAACTCTTTATTTATTTGATCGATATCTTCGCTATGAGCAAGAGTCATAAGCTCTTTAAGAGCATTTTTGCTTTTGTGATATACAGCAGCTTCAAAAGCTGTCAGATTATAAGGCCCATTGCGTAAAGCACTATTGGCACCATGCTGCACAAGAAGAGCAACGAGCGAGGCGTGATCGCCGGCTACGGCATAATATAAGGGCGCGCCTAACGTATTACTCTGCTGATTTGTGGATATTTGATAGGCAAGTAGTGCCTCTACTATTTTTCTTTTTCCTCGACGTGCCGCATAGCAGAGAGCTTCTATTTGATTTTTTGCACCTTTTTCCAGAGCGTAACAGAGATGAGTCATACTGCCAGCGCATGCAGCAGCTAAAAGTAATCTTTCTGGCGTCCCTGAAATACAGGCAGATGCCTTTCTATGCGACTCGTTATGAAGATCTAGGTGTGCACCATGTAAAATTAAAATACTGAGCATCTCTTTTATTACGTCCGGATAATCGTCCTGTAGTAGATCAGATGCTTGTATATTTAACACACTATTGAGAGGCGTTAACCCTGCTGCAGTTGGTGTGTTAACTGAGATACCAGCTTTTATAAGCGAAAGTATCTGATTAGGCAATCTTCTGCCTATAGCTGTAGCCATATCTATTGGCACACTGCTCTCCATGCACACACTCTGCGTAGATACCATACAGGACATATAAAAGCTTAAAAACACTGAAAAAAATAGAAGCATAGTAAGATCATAACCGTCTGTAAATTAAGGTAAATATATAAAGCAAATACCATGAGGAATATAGCACAAACATCCAAAAACGCTAATTCAAGTCATATATTAAAATTATTTTCATGTTCTTAATCTCTTTTTTAAAATACATCAAAAGAGCTATTTTTGCCTAAAACTTGTCTTTGTGCTATACTAAAAAAACTTAAGAGCTCTTTAATTTCGTTAGCAATAACGTTCCCGCTCACGACTCCTAGCTCATTATAGGAATTTTGCTTACTAAGTTTTTAGATAGTTAAAAGCTTTAGGCCAACTAACTATCTAAAGCTTCATAACAGAGGAGATGTCATGCTGAGCATTTTGATTATGTACGCAATTAACGCTTCTACTTTTTGCTTTAAAAAGCTGCTTCTAGAATCATGGTCACCTTTCTGGTTGGCTAGTATAAATACTCTTTTAAGTGGTGTCTTGCTGCTTGCTTATGAATACTTTTGTCAGTACAAACAGGGACCGATAACAAAAAAACTACTTAGTAGACTTCTCCCAGCGTCACTCTGTATCATGTATGGAGCTGCACTTCTGCGTATGTACGCATTAAGTTATATAAGTCCATCAATTGTAGCATTTTTTGGTGCACTTGATCCTTTTATTGCAGCATCGTTGGCATATCTTATCAAAAAAGAGAAGCTCACGGGACTTCAGATGATTGGTATACTTTTAGCAACTGTTGGCGCTTTGCCACTCTTAGCGGCTCACAACCCAGGTATAACAACTGGTTTGAATATCAGTCAGTTTCTCTCATTGCCCGCTTTAGCGGGGCTTGCCTCCGTGGTAGTAAATCGTTACGGATGGATACTTATGCACGAAAGAATACATGAAAAAGATTCTCTTAATAGCTCCATGTATTCTATGGGCTTTCTTACCGCTCTTATGATGTTTATGGGTGGTACAGTATCATTGGGTACTGCAGCAATCTTTGAGAGATTATCTTTTGCGTCATTTTCGTGGATGAGCTTCGCTCTATTTATCTATTTGCTGATCACTAATAGCATCTGTTGCACTATGTATGCTTCACAGGTCAATAAATATGGCGTTACGCTACTTACACTTACTGAGTTTTTCAATCCACTCTTTGCAGCTTTTTATGCTTGGCTCTTTCTTAAAGAGCCGATCACTGCAAAATTTATACTATCCAGTATGGTTGTTCTTGGTGGCTTATTTGCATTCTCGTACACAGAGCTTGCAAAGCATTTTAAGCACCAAAAGAGAAGTGTTTAAATACACAAAGCATGAAGGCATACTATAGTATGCCTTCATGCTTAAAACTTTATCGCTTTTCAAAATCTTGTTATAGTAAGAACACATTCAAATTTTAATTTTACAGGCGTCAAAAATTAGTGCTTTATATGATTACCAAAAAAATTCAGCTATCAGTACTACTTATTATTGTTTTTATTTCAGGATCTACGCAAGGACTTACTGCTTCTGATAACTATACTGCAGACAAGGAAAATATGCGTTGTCAAGACTACGAATATATAAGTGAGTATCTTAAAGTATTTATTGCTTCAATAAATACAACTGCAATTCTAGAGCGGTTAAATGGTCCTGGATTTATCCAGACACTCATGGAAGAACTTGATTAACTAGAAGATTATTAGTATGTGCTACATCAAGGTAGTGATGCGCTTCATCAAAATCTGATTTTTTTGCTTTTCCTGCTAAATAATCTTCCAGAAACGAAATAGTTACTAATAAGTTATCGTTTTCCCACAAATCTGGTATTTGATCAATAAAGCAATCACTTAAATTATTTTTACGCTGTTGCTTTTTAAGCTGTGCAACTGCACTTATTAAATCAGTTCTTCTTGAGTAAGCTTCGATAATTTCTTGAGCTTTATTAAGTGCACCTTTAAATGTAAGCACCACACGTTTAAATTCTTCTGGGTATTCAACTTGATAGCGTCTAATAAGATCTTCTGATAAATATTTTTCTTCATCAACACTAGATATGCTAGTACTTATACAAAGAAATAGTAACAGTACACAAGAGAGTAGCTTATTCATGTATTTCCTCTTTTTTAAGTATTAGCCTTGTATTTTTTCCAACGTTGTGTCTCTCCGCTCTCATCAGAGTATCAGATAGAACAAACAAATCAAAAGCAGCAACCACTTGTAGTATTTGAAGAATAACTTACACTAATTAGAAAACTATTATTTTTAAACATCCTTTTTATACTAAAATATGAACTTTTATAAGAAAATAGCTCTTCTAATCTTATTGATTGGCACCGAAACTCTTTATCCGATTCCTGGTTTAGTTTTACTTATGAGAAACAAAGAAGAGCAGGTCTTCCAAAAAGCATATAATCTATTAAAAGCAAACATAGATAGTTTAAATACTCATCTTGAAAAGAACATTAAAAATATAGTAACCGCTCATGAAGCAGCTCTTATGCTTGCCACGATTTCAGCTCATATATGTATTTTACTCGCATTCTCAAAAAATGTTGATCCTATAGAAGACAAAATCTTCTAATTATATCTTTTTTCTATAGTTTCTTGTTAAGTGCACAGTAAGCATAATTATCCCCAAGTGTTGTTTAGGCTTTTAAGCATGAATCATGAAGTTGATTTTTTGAGAAATTGAGCAAGTTGATACCATGCGAAACTACCGATTGTCAAACCGAATATAATAGTTAAAAACAGCTGTGAAAACTTAGATAGTTTACAAAACTTACGCATTCTGCTTAGGTAGTTTATAGGGTCTTGAGATAAAAGTAATGCACAATAATCTTCTATAAATGATTCTAAAGATATAAACTTGAAAGCATGTAATTTCTTTTAATTTTTCTACTCAAGGTACTATCTTATGATATATATGCGAGCTTTTTTACTCGTAAGTTTATTTTGTATTCAGGTACAAGCTGTAACCCCTGATAGCGAGAGGGTAACGAGTCCTTATGTGGCTATTCCAGCACAATTTGGAAGCGGTATGCTTAAAGGTTCTTTTGCACCCTTTTATGATATAGTGTCTATGGGAGGAGAGAATACAAAAGAACTTCAAAAACTCTTAAAAGGCATTTTGATTTCGCCTTTTATAAAAAATATACTAGCACCTGAACTTCTTAATCCACAGGTTTTTGAAGCAGGTAACCATATCGGCTACTTTTTTATTCTTTATCTTTTGCTTAGAACAACACTTACATCTTCAACAAATAATGCCATACAAGGCTCTTTGTTGTTGGGGTTAGGTATTAAAGGCCTGCTTTGGGCCGTAGCAAACAAAGAACTGCTAATGCAACAACTAGAAAATGCACGAACTACTAAATCTTAGTTAACAAAAAGCGGGTAGCGTTAACTACCCGCTTAAGTTTCTGATCGAGATATATTTTTAAAGAAAAATAGTTATACTTCTGTAAACTCGGCATTACAGAAATTAAAATAGTTAACTAAACTTACCCCACTCACAACCAACCGAACTTACATCTTTTGCTGGTATCGTAACACTCTCATCTTTGTTATTCGGAAGTTTCAAATATTTTATCGATCATCTTCCAGCTTAGAATTGTTCCATCTTTTAAAGGAAGATAATCATCGCCTGCATAAACAACAAAAGAGCTACTATTACCTTGCTGAGCCAGCTTGTTCCAGTAGTCTAACCCACTAAAGTAATCGCGTTGTATTGTTCGGGATGCTTTAATTTCTATAGGCACTAAGCGCTGTCCTTTTTCCATAATACAGTCCACTTCATGACCGTGGTTGTCGCGCCAAAAATATATTCGTGGTTGCTTGCCTGTATTATAATAATGTTTATACATGTCAGAGACTACTAAGCACTCAAAGAGCCCACCCCGCAAATAATGCGTTCCAACTTGCTCCGCAGATTCTATGCCTAAAAGAGAGCTTGCCAATCCCGTATCGTAAAAATAAAGCTTAGGGCTTTTTATGAGCCGCTTACTAAAATTTCTATAATGTGGTTGCAAAAGAAAAATAATATAACTTGCCTCTAACAAAGAGAGCCATGATCGCGCTGTTGGAACACTAATACCCGCGTCTGTAGCCAGTGAAGAAATGTTTAAAAGCTGTCCAATTCTTCCTGCGCACAGTTGTATAAATCGCTTAAATGTGGTTAAATCCGTAACTTTAGTGATTTGGCGCACATCTCGCTCAATATAGGTCAATATATAGCTAGGGTAAAAAATATCTGGAAGAACATTTTCAGCATAAATGCGTGGATAAGAACCTTTGAATATAAGCTCTTCAGGGCTCGTTGGCAAAATCTTTGCATCTCTAAGTTCAAGAATTGATAGAGGGAGAAGCGTCAAAATAGCAATCCTCCCCGCTAGTGTTTGAGAAATAGCCTCGTTTACCAAAAAATTTTGAGAACCGGTTAAAATGAAATATCCTTTAAGTTTTTCTTGGTCAACATATGTTTGAATATATGATAGAAGTGTCGGTACATTCTGAAATTCATCAAGTATTATCCCATGAGGGTTACGGTAAAGCTCTAAAAATTGATGTGGGTCTTTTTGAGCTATATCACGCATGTCCAGATTCTCTAAAGATATATATTTATGGTCTTGGAAAGTACTACGAGCTAGTGTTGTTTTGCCCGACTGCCTAGGCCCCAATAAGGCTACCACCGGTAGCTGTTGTGCTACTTGTCTTAAGCGAGATTCAAGCTCTCTTTTTATCACTTATGACTCCCAAAAATAAGAACTTTGTACAATTTATAAAGCAGACTATCATATTTGTACAAAAAGCGCTAGGGTTACCATTTGCTCGAAATATTGGAAAGTGTTGACACCTATATATCTTAAATGCTAAATTTTGCTCATATGGCCAAAAATCCACCAGGTGTTCAGAAGGCTATCTGGACAAGCCCATACATTGCAATGTCATTTTTGTCCAGACTTATCCCTATTGGCCTTCTTAACTGCTGTAATAATGCCTATAAGATCCGCTGATTGACTAGTTGGTTTCCATACTTGCTTTACGTATTACAGAATATAAGAAATGTTAAAATTGATGTAGTTGACTGTGTTCTAACTTTAACAAAATAAGAGAAAGAAATAATTAATCTCTCTCCCTCTATAATTATAGTAATCAGATATAGAAGATTACTCCTGAGTAACGCCTTGGTAAATAAGCACAATACCGCCAATAAGCAAGCCAAGCCATAAAGCACCAATCAATAAGCCTGAAATTCCTGTTAAAGCGCTAATTGCCATACCACCAAGAAACCAATGGCCCGGTATAATAGCGATAAGAATTGCACCTAAAATTAACTTTCCAATATTCATAAAAATACTCTCCCTTAGAAAATAAAACATTATTTCTGCTATTTTTATAGCTAATCTTAACAATAACAAAATATTTTAATAAAAATCAATAATTTTTTAATGGAAATTATTTTAGAGGTTAGAACTTTTTTTAAACAAAATTGACCTAGAATAAGCGTAAATAGTATTAAGCACTCAAATGTCACCATGTAATTCTTAAAGAGCTATTTTAGCTAAAATTTGTTGCCCATTCAAACTTAACTCATCAAAAGCGCAGCCAATGTATTGGCAAAAGAGCAGGCTCGAGGTGGAGTATGTTCAGAAAGCAACAAGGGGCGTTCTCGTTGATCTTCACTACAAGCTGCTAAAGACTGAGTTTGTGCATGGTATTCTAGCATATCTTTAATACGTTGGTATGTTTGATGCTTTTCTTTAAGCGACTCATATTTTGCTGGAATATCCCTTTGTAATCGTTCATAACGAGCTAGAATCCCTTGAATTAGACGTTGTACTAATGGAATAGGCGCATTAAAGCTGCTCAAAATATTAGCTAGAGGTCGCTCGTGTCTTTGCCCTATCAAGTAAAGTATTCTGCTTATATCTCTAAAAGAGGGAATAAACTCAAAGTCACTAAATATATTTGTATTTGTCTGGTCATCTAACGCAATTCCAGCTATTGCATTAAGTGCGTCTTGATCAGGTTTTATACCAGTGTAATTTTCAAGAAAATCTCGCTCGACCCATTCTTTTGTTTCAGGAGAAGCCTGAGAGAAATCACACCCGTATACAAGCAGCAAGCGTAAGGCTTTTGAGAAAAACTCGGGACATGAATTAAAATTTGCAAAAATTTCTCGAATTCTATCAAGTGTTGGTACGTCCATGCCGCTCTCAAGAAGCAGAACAACTAATTTAAAACATTTTGCTCGCGCTCGAAGCACAGTTAGCAGTGGCGAAAATTCAGGAGTTTCATTAACATACGCACCAAATTTTATAAGCAACCGTGCTGCTTTACACGCTCGCTGACTAAGTGCTAATACTAAAGCGGGGACATTTTCTGAATTAGGAGGATTTGGCGAAAGCCCCTGTGTTAAGAAAGCTTTGACTAAAGCAGTTTTTCCGTCATAAGAAGCCGACTTTAATTCTATGTATTTATCTTCATCAGTTAAGCATGTGGCTTTCTTTAAGATTTCTTCGAGAATCACTTCATTATCCCCCTTAACCGCTAACCTTAATAATCTTAGCGCCCAATCACGGACGCTAAAAATTGATAACCCTTGAACCTGATACTCTGCTAAACGCTCGAGAAACTTTGGCAATACTCCATGCTCAGCAGCTAGTTCTAGGGTTTTATCTTGCCCATTCTCTGTAAATCTTCCAGCATAATAGTGCTCTTGTTCTTGATTACTGCATTGAGCACCATAGAGAAAAAGCATAAGTGGGAAATCTGAATTCCAGTAGTTACGCTTAAGACGTAAAGCAAATGCTTCATCTAATAATATTTTTAACATTTTATGTGTAAGCATATTATTTTTTGATGCATAACGAAGAAGCAAGCAAAACATAACAAATTGATTTGTTCCTAATGCCTGTTGTAAGTGAGCAAGAGTAATAGCTGCTTTATACTGCAAGAGAAGTTCTATTTTAGAAAGTTGTTTTATACGTGGACTTACACTAAAATTTAAAAACATTGCTAGTATGCCCTGAGGAACATGAGCACTTACGCCATTAGGATCTGCGCCATGTTGCAGTAAATATTCAATAATCCTATTATTAGTTCTTACAAAAGCATAATAAAGCGGCAGCTCTTGATTATCCTCGCGAGGTAAATTTAAAAGAGCTTCTCTTTGATAAGCTTTTTTAACACCGGCTTCATCATTAGATTCTAATGAATACCACAAAAGATCTTGTGGCTTAGAAAGATCATAAGCTAAGAGACTATAAGAAAATCCTGCTACAGTTGCTAAAATTAGCGTATGTATCCAGCAAGCTTTTATTGTGCAAAGCATACAATTAATATTTCGCTGTTAGCTGATTTTAATAGGTTCCTGAGCGATTACGTGTTTTTCCAATAGGATGCACTGTTGCACCAAATTCGACAAGCAACCTACAAAGGTTAGTATAATTTCTGGAATAAGCAATACTCCAAGCTGTTTGCTGTTTGAAATTTTTAGCATTCACCTGTGCTCCGTGTTCTATTAGCACACGTATGACTGCTTCATGACTTGGAGTTTGTTCTTTAACAGCATAATGTAAAGGCGTGTTACCCCATTTATCTTTTGGTTCGATACCAAAATGCTCAATATATTTTACTATACGATTAACCATACCATATTTAGCCGCATCATGTAATCTGGTAATACCATCATAGATAATATCACTAGTAACAATACTTACTTCTCTTGGAGAGTAGCGTTCATTTTTTCTTTTTTTTCTTAATTTTTTTGTGTGCTCTTCTAAGCATTTTTTACTTAGAAGAAGATTTACAGCAGTAAGTTCTTTTATAGATTGCGAGCTAAATAAACCGGTCATAAATGCTAAGGTTTCTTCTCCTGCATAAAGCACTGATACATAGTGAGTTGCCATAAAAAAATAAAATAAATAGATCAGCCTCATGCTTATTCCCCTTTCCCCCAATAAAACTAGCATCTCGAGTATATATAAGCCAGTTACTCATGCGCAATACTAGATATAGTTAATTTTTTCAGCACAAAAAAAATTCTTGATTTTTTAAAACTGGTTTTTCTACTATACAAGTGCTATAAAGGGTTGGGGGGACCATGCGTAGAATACTTTCTCTTTTCTGTTTATTTTCTTTCTGTTTAATTACCAATTATTCTTATGTGGTTTGTAAAACTAATAAGAAGATTTGTAAAAAACAAACAAACTTGTCAGAGAGTGTGCCTTCAAAACCAAAGTGCACCGCAGAAGAATATGCTCGCTATTTAGGAAAAAAAGGGGTGAAAGGCTTTAAAGAAGCGATCAAGATCTTAAAAACTTCTATTCCACCTCAGGGTACTAATCTTGAAAAACAGATCGCCGCAATAAAAATTCACGATTCAGCTGCACTAGCTTTAGAAAATTACCAAAATCAACAAAATAGCAATCTCAATAAATATGGGATCAACGATAAAGCACTAAGCACTCTTATCGGTATAGCCACAGCCGACAAGCTAGCACCGTTTTATATTGGGGGTAAATTTACTCTTAAGGATCTTGATGCTGTTGACCATTATATTACTAGCGGTGGAAAAGATGAAAATCGGATACAACGTTTACTCAATATGGCCTAGCATTATAATTATACGAGTATAAGCATATCTTGATTATATTGACTTAGAATAGAGCTTTGGGTATATTCACCAAGAGCTTTTATCTCTTTAATTGTAAGGTAGGCTATATGTTGAGTGTTATTTCAGCAATACTAGTGCTCTGCTGCTGTTTGAGTACTTTCCCAGTTGCAAACACAGATGCGTTTTTTTATTTTGAGCACCCATATACGCGCCTAGAAGAGCTTTTGCGCATTCACAAAACACAAGTAAAAAATTCATTAAAAGCGCAATTACAAAAAGCTCTTTTAAGACAAATGCCACTTGAGCATATACAAGATATTATTAATCAGGGAGCACCTCTTAATAAGCCGCTTTATAATAAAATAACACCTCTGTCTTACGCGGTAGAAAAGTCAAGCTTAGCTATCGTAAAACTTCTTATTCGCAATGGAGCAAGAGTCAATAATTCGCGAGATAGCATCGACCCTTTAATGAGAGCAGTGCATTACGGTTACGCAAGCGAAGCTAGTTTGCTTTTGGAGAATGGGGCACGTATAAGAACAGCGCATATCAAACAAGCTTTAAAAAGAAAGCATTTTACTATAGCTATTCTTATCAGAAAATATACTTGCTTGAGAAAGCAGCTTGAAACTGCTAAATTATGACAAAAAGCCGCTTTGCTGCATAACTAAACCTCTCAGATGTCTATAAGCTTGTCTATGGTTTTCTGGAGTTGCACTTAGCAGCACATTACGAACCGATCGTATTTCATTTAAAACTTGAGGATCAAGCTCAGAAGAATCTCCGTCGCTATTATATTCATCATCATGAGATAAACTTCTAACAGGTCCACCTCTATACGTTGCTGATTCCAGTAGTTCTTCAAACTCAATACTACTCTTTAAAAAGCTTATAAGCGCTACACAATCAGGTTTATTCGCTTGTACTCGATCATAAAAACTTCTCAACTCTATAATAGATAGTTTTAGTGCATCTATTTGATTTTTTATATAGTCTGGCACCATGTGAGAAGTATTTAAACACTCTTCTACAAGAGAATCTAGCGCTTGTTGCCTGGTATCCATAGCAGTTAAATTATATACACCAAAGCCACACATTATTATTACAAAAAAACAAAGTATTCTTTTATTCATACAAACTTCTTGAATTACACTGTTAATAGACATAAAATAGACAATACTAACAGTTAATTATAACAGTTTTTGCAAGAATTAACTTAAAAATTAACTAGAGAACTAACCAACGTTACGATAAGCACCATCTATAAGTTGAGGAATGGCTGTGCTTACGTTAAGCTGTGAAGCCAAGTACACATCTTGCTCAAAGCCACGCTCAATAAGAAACCTACCAGTAGCGCATTCTTTTAAAACATCAAAGAGAGAATGTTTAGCAAACTGATATCCTGCTAATAAAGTGCGCGCTTCAGGGGAAACGAGCCCATCTGAAAACTTAAGCTCGTATTTATTAGAAGATTGCATAAAGTGTATAATATATTCAATAAGTGCACCAGCGCCGTATAAGTCTTCTATTGCAAAGCGCATAGTATTATCAGGCCAACGCTCACCTGCAGGTATTACTGCTATAGATCTACCAAGCTCAACGGCTTTTTTAGCTACTGCTTGCGCATTCCGGATACATCCTGCCATTATTATTTTTTGCATAAAAAAACTTGCACCATCAAGCTCTTTGCTAGTTTCTATATTTTCAGCAATCATGGTTAGTGTTGAACCATTAATTGAAGGCAACACTAATCGTGTGGCTTCTTTTACAGAAAGCAACGAGGCGGGTGAGAGATTATAACCAGGGTTTGTTCGTGGGCCAGCAAGAACAGCGTTATTTTCTAAAGCTTTACCGTATGCTTGCTCATGAACCACTGCTGAAGGGAAAACAATTGCACCTCGGCTAACAGCCACATCAATAGCGGTTGAAAATGACATAATATCAACAATAATAATTACATCGCTTATGGGTCCTAAATAGCCAATTCCCTCTTGGCCCCATTCACAACGTAACATATAATGCTCCTGATTGAGAAACATGCAAAGCCTGCCGTGTAAAAGTTTCTAAAATTTGCGTGTAAACTTAGAATAGAATTATTTATGCTAAAATAGCAATATAACTACTCCCTTCTAAAATAAAAGATTTAACTAATTCTTTTCTTAAAATCAATCACATAAAGATTCTTCTACAGATAGTTCCGGCAAGCAGTTATAGAACTCCGCAATTAGATAGGCTGTATTGATTGATTGCTATCGAACTTTAAGCAAGTTCATATGATAAGGCCTGATATTTGTAATCCAATAGGTAACTTAACTAGCACGTTGTTGAGGGTACATTGATATTTACTTGGGTCAGGCTATACTTTAATAAATTTAGTTATACATTTAAGAATAGTAAAAAAGGCTGAGATATGAAAAAAATGTTATGGCTGCTTATTATTGCTGCTAATGCTTATAGCAGTGACACTTATTTAGGCCTTGAAAACCTGGGTAATGCAGTTGAAATATCTTTGCCATTAATTGCGCGTACGCAGGTGCCTGTGAGAAATTATACTGCTGATGAGCGAAATTTAATTATAGAACTATATGACACTGGTGTTATAAGATTTGACATGGAGCAACTAACACCTTATGCAAATACGGTTCGCTCAGATAGGTCTCCTTATTATGCTGATTTCCGTCACCTCATATCCCATCCCACGATACAGAAGAAAATCATTAAGCTTTTGATAAAGAAAGTAGCAGAATTATCATTTGATATAGTGTGTGGTGTTCCCTATGCAGCATTAGGGTTAGCTGCTAATTTTTCATATGAGCTTAGTGTTCCGCTTATTATGCGTAGATCGGATCGTAAAACCTATGGAACTTGTAAGAAAATAGAAGGTACTTTTAGACCTGGAATGCGGTGCCTTCTTATTGACGATGTAATTACCACAGGTTCAAGTATGTTGGAAACGATACAAGACCTTGAACAGGAAAATCTTTCGGTTACGGACTGCTTAGTGTTGTTTGATCGTCAACAAGGCGGTGTCCGTCGATATGAAAACAGAGGCTATACAGTGCACCCACTATTTACTATCGAAGATTTTATGAACGTATTACAAGAATGCGGAAAGATTGATCAAGCATTTGCTCAAAAAGTCCTTGACTGGTCGAAGAGACACCAGACAAATCTCGAATAAAACACATACACGCTCCAGTGCCAAAGCGTACTATTCCAAGGCTGGTAAGATGGGCTTAATAGATATTTTTTATCAAGGGAAGAATTACTGAAGCCAAATATGACAGAGTTTACCAGCGCTTACACTAAAACAAGCCAAATATAGCATTTTCTATAAGGTGGCTATAGCAAACATTTATAGAACTTTAACATTAACAAACTAGCTTATATGTTTAAAAGCTATCGAACGCTTAATAATCAGCTGTATTGGACAGTAACTGCTACAAAGAGTCCATATTAATCTCCTAAGTACTCCCCTAGCTAACACATTCAGGAACGAACATAATGTCTATAGAGATATCAATTTAGCTATAAGTTGCTACAAATTCATACTGGCAAAACTGTTTACATTTAACTAACGATTTTGATATGATAAAATCCGAATAAATAAATAACTGAAATGAAAAATTTTGAAATGAAAAAGACACTCTTATTGCTTATTACAGTGGTAAATATTTATAGCAGCGAGCTACCAAATCCTGATTCATACTGGTTAACTTACGGATCTGACCCAATACATTCGCCCCCAGCGTTGCTAGCGCCGCATCTTACGCCGCTTGAGCAAGCTAAGGTTAAATTAGCTGTTAAAACTATAGAAAACATTTTTAAAAAAAGGGATCGTCAGGGAAGGGCTGCGGCATATAATTTGCTTGGTCTTCCATTTGAAATACAAATAAATATTCTGAATATGTTAACACCGCAAGAAAGAGCCGATATCTCAAAAATGTCCGATTCTCATAGAGAACTTATGTGGGAGTATGCTAATTGGAAAAGTAATCATGCATACGTGATGAAAAATGGACTTGATCTTTCAAAAGAGAGAGAGAACGTTAATGTAAATTTTATAATAAAATTGGCAAAGCTTTATCCCAATATTAAAAAATTAATGATACGAGATCCAGATGCTGGCTTGAGCGAAGATGACGTTAATAATCTTTTACAAGTATTTCCTAACTTAGAACATATAGAGATAAAAGATCTTTATCGAAGTCTAATCACAGGTGGGCGTAAGGCTTTGAAGCGTTGGGGTGAGGCGGCGCCTGGCCGTACGTTTTTATACACATTTATAGAAATAGTCCCACTACAGGAATTTTCTCAGGATTGTCTGAGGTTTTTGCAAGAGCTTTACGGTTCTACAGAACCTGCATTTGAGGCTTATTCGAATCCGAGAAGCGAGAAATGATATATCCATAGTATAAGGAGTTGGCATGAGAAAGATTTTCAAAGTCGCGGTATTAGTATTGTACGTATGTACAATTTCGCGTAGCTATGGAATGAATGGTGAAAAGACTAATTTTGATACCGAGATAGGGTTTAGTCTTTCGGGACCTAGCATTTCATTGCCCCGTTTAGATGCCCAACAAAGCGGACAGCAAAGTGAATTGAGCTTTAATCTACAGGCCACTGAGGCTGCTTGGAATGCTCTAGAAAGCTGGAACGCAGCAAGTTTAATCAAAGCTATCGAAAATGGAGCAGATGTAAATGCCCAGAATGAGCGTGGCCTTCCAATGATTGTTTCGGCTTGCAATAAGTTTAAGGACAAGCCAGAAATTCTTCGGGTACTACAAGCCTTTATTGCTAAAGGTGCAAATATTAATGCGTCCAGTAATCATCTAGGAGAAACTCCATTGACTATTTTAGCAGGAACAGGAAACATTGATGCTATAGAGTTACTTATTAAGGCGGGGGCAGATATAAATTGGAAGACATTGGATGGTTATTCTCCTCTTGCTCGAGCTGTGCAAAAATATAATACGTTTAACAAAATACGCGATCCTAGAAAAAAACAATACGCAGATATGGTTACACGCTTGTTAGGCTTGGGTGCAAATCCTAATACAAGTATCCCTGACAGTAATGGCGAAAGCGGTTCTTGTATAACGTTAATGCAGTTTATGGCAAGAAACGGTGTCGCTGCAATGATAAAGGAATTTTTAAAACACGGAGCACACCCCGATAGTACAGATCGCTCTCCTGCTCCGATTTTCTTTGCAATCGGCAATGGACAGGGAAATGCCGTAAGAGCTCTTGTTGAAGGTGGTGCGAGCCTAGATACAAAAGACCAAAAAGGAAGAACTCCTTTACGTGCCGCAAGAGAAATAGGGTATGAGGGGATTGCAAACTATTTGGAAGAGCAAGCTACTTTAAAAGGTTACCTTTAGTTTTACCCTCTCTTTGCTGATAATTTTATAAAGACAAGCTATAAGCAACTATCAATAGCTTGAGCCCCACCTAAAGAACGGCTCAAGTCTTGATTTATATTCAAACTAATAAAATGAAGATGTTGAGTAAGATAGAGAGTATTGCGTGTAGTTATGACATAACCTCAACAAACATACTTATACAAACGGTGTGCAGGAATAAGCTACCAGTAATTACGTATTAGCTTATATAGCTTCTTCATGTCTTTAAAAGAGTGGTAAAGCTCATTGTTGCTTTCTTGATAATTATGCCTAAATAGTTTTTTGTGAATCAGGTAAAAATACAAGCTTTTGCATTGTTGGTATTGGTTATTTTTATCGCAGTAAAGATGTCTTAAGCCAAGGTTAATCACTCCCTTCTCATCGATATCTTCAACATTAATACTTGAGTTAAAACAAGATCCCTTCTCATAAATACTAACTCTATGGCTCGCAATTTGATCTGAGTCTCCTTTAACATATTGAGTTTTATTTGTATAAATGAGGGGAATTCTTAAATCTTTTTCGTCATTACGTACTAAAAGAAAGTGGTCGATATCTCGTCCATTATCATTATGATTAAACAATATAGTATTTGTATGACTGAGGATATTTGGATAGTACTGAGGAAATGCTACAAGCCTATCTGAATCATTAAACATAAACCAGAAACCATTAGACAGTAATTTGCCCTGTGCAGGTGTTAGTAGCCCATACATACGTTTTAAAGTTCCAAAAGGGTCGACGAGATGACGCAGTGTCCATTGTGAAACAATTAAATCGACGTTGTTTTTTAAATTAAAACCTCTTTTTGAAAGCTCTTCATCAATATTTTCGATTTTAAACTGATTAAATTGATAAAGGGTAACATGGTCTCTGTGTAGCACAGTCTCCGCGCATTCTTTCCCTCCTGTAATGCTGAAGATATGATAGTGCTTTCCGCTTTTTTCACATGCCTCATCTTTAAATAAAATTTCAAGAGCATACTTTCCCCAACCGCCTGTAGAGCAACCGACATCTATAATATAAATGTCTTTTTTCTCTGGATTTTCAAAGGCAAGATTACGTAGCATTTGGTCATCGTCAAGATTAAGTAATCCATAGCCACTAAAGTCCCCATTATAAAGCCACTCTTGCTGGCCAGTGCGCATGATGCGTTTAAAGGCTTTATCAACAGCAGCTTGAATTTCGGGTGGTCGGTTAGCAAGTCCGGCACTTTCTTCGTTTGAGCATAGAGGCGTTGATACCGTTAGACTGTACCATGGCCAGTTTGAAAGATTTGTCTTTTGTGGTGAAAATGAAATGGGATTGAAATTAGAAGAAACTGTTGCTGGAAGCTTTTTGTTTAAATTATCTAGAGATTCTCTGCAACAATCCGGTACAGTGCTCCACATTGAAGCTAGAGAGGCACCGTAATATACAACGAGGTTTAAGTACAAAAAAATACGGGATGTTCTGGTTATTACTTCTATTTTCATGATCTCACAGTATTTTGTTTAGGGCAAGTTGAATTCTTATATATTTAAATAATTTTAAATATTTTTTTAAATATATCAAACTGAATAAGAGGTAGGTAATCCACCCGTTTTACTGGTGTGACTATCCAGGCTTTGCCCTGAGATGCAAGAACTAGGTAAATCCGACTTTCCTAGTATCAAAAAATTGGTCGTAAGAGACATAAGAGTTATAATGGATAAACTTTTATTCAAAGCTATTACAGTCGCCTTTCTCCAATTAAAAGTTATTGAAATAATAGATTGCGACTTTGACACATTTTGTCTAGTTGAAGAGCTTATATTTAATCAATGGGAAAAAGATAAGCCAAGTCTAGTTGTTAGCAGGAAACCACTTATGTGTAGTCTCTTTATCTATAATGATTCTCGATAAAGCTCAATAAGTTTAAGAGAGGCAAGAGAGAAAAAACTAATTTACTCTCTTGTTTCTCTTATTTCCGTAATGCGTTCTTTACAGAATCACATAGATAATTTTGACTCTAAACATACTTAAAATTAGATGGGTAAAGAGTCATAAACAATTTTACCCTTGAGCATCCATACATAGAAATCTGAAGCGCTTTTAAGCAGCTGTAACTGACCCTCGCTCAGTTTGTTCTCGTTCTTCTTGCTGACGATCCCGCTCAGAATCATTTAGCTCTTAAGCTTCTTGATTGATCTCTAGTTCAAAAGCAATTCTTCGTGCATCAAAGGCACGTCGACGCTCATTACTATTACCCGAAGAAAACTTTTGATCCGCTCTCGCGTCTCTAGAATGATTTTGCATAATCAAGTTTAGCACGGCTCTGAAGCATTGAACTCTTATTTTGACTCTACGATATAGTATTTGGTATGACTAAAAAAGGAGCTTAGCATCTGAGCAGCTTCTTTAATTTTTTGGTGATCCGCATCAGTATTCAAATTATTTTGCGCCCATTCTATTATTGATGGGATCGATTTAATTCGTTTACCAAACTCTTTCATCCACTTATATCGAGGGAATAGCCACATATGAAAATGGGATGATTCTTCCTCCTGAATTATGTCAACGATTTGAATATCAAGCTTTTCACGCATTGCTTTACGCATTTGATATATGAATTCTATGAAGTCTTTTCGTTCTTCTTCATTAAATTGGTCAATACTTTGAATATGTCGTTTAGGATAAATGATAATAAATCCCGGAATAGGTACATAACAATCTTGCCGAGCTTCAAAATAAATGCTCTCGGCTATTAATCCACCAATAGTTTCAATTTCTTTCTTATAAAAGGCACAACTGAGGCATTCAATAGGCTCATGATTAGTATTCGTTATAAGTGGAAAATCTTTTGAAACAATTGCAGTATTTAAAACTACCAAAGCTAAAAGATATAACTGCTGAAAGATTTTGTTTATCACGTTTTCCCTTAGCGCGTTGTTGTAGAAGATAAGATTATTTATAGATTATCCCAAATTTTCTCTATCCATTGCTTATCTTCGTTTATAAGCTTATTCCCAGAAGGGTCTACGAATTTTTCAGCAGCCGTTTCTTTTACGTAATCTGATGTTTGATAACGAAAATCGGGCTTATCCGTTTCGATAGCATTCTGTACAATTTGAGCAATTTCATCGGGAGATTGACCCATACCTGGTTTAAGTCTTTTGAGCACATTATCCATTAACTTTTGATAAGGATTCTGTTCTCCCTTGAGCCTTTGAGCCACTGGAGCAACTTGAACAAACTCTGTAGCAATTAAAGGTGGTTCTATCAACACAACATTAATATTCCACGGAAAAAGTGTTACTGCCAATGATTCAGATAAGCCTTCAAGCGCAAATTTAGATGCGTTATATAAGTCCCAGCATGGCGCCGGTGATATTGCTACGACTGAGCTTATATTAATAATCAAGCCTACTTTTCTTTCTCTCATAGAAGGTAAAACAGCTTGTGTCATATAGAGAGGTCCAAAAAAGTTAATATCAAAAACCCTTTTAGCTTGATCAGCCTCTACGGTCTCTGCGCATCCAAATAAACCTTGACCCGCATTATTAATAAGCACATCTATATGTCCCTCAACTTCAAGCACCTCTTGTACTACTTGATGGCACGCATTCTGATCAGTCACATCTAAGTGCTTAAGAAACAAGTTTTCTGGCACTTCTTCTAAGTCAGACTGGTAAATAGTTCCGTAAACTTTATAGTTCCCAGATTTTGCCAGCTTTAAAGCAATAGATTTCCCCAACCCTCTCGATGCCCCTGTAACCAGTACAACTTTCTTTTGCGTATTTTGCATCTCACCCTCATGCAGTGTTTCACCCAGAGAATCTATCTGAAAATTACATGCTTTTCTTTCTGCTGCTTGAAGTGTGCTACCATTGCAATGGTCAGCTGCCACAAGAAGAGTCATAGAAAAGATAAAAAACTTACTTATCGCCAAAAAAATTTTCACTGTAGTTCCTCACCATATATGCCAATACTAGTTAAAATTTACTATAACACAGAAGAGATCTCAAGCATTAGGCCAATAGCCACTCGAAGCTTTCTTCCGTTACTTCTCCCTTGGGCGCTTGATAATTTTGGTATTCTCGAGATGTTTTAAAGCTTCTGCTACGAATAAGTCTGATGTAATCCCTTCAGCCACTCCTGTACTGCGGGATGGTTCCGAGAGCGAGCTAAAGTGCGGAGCTCTTGGCTATGAGGTTTCCGGAGATTTTAAAAAAACTATCTTTTAGCCAAAAGTAAACCACAAAGAGATAACTTAGTGTTTGCTCTTCTCTGTAGAACTTTTTGATACCTAAATTTCTTGTCTCATTTCTATATTAGGTATATAGCAATATGCAATTTTAAGTTTGACGCATTTAAAGAATTATTTAAAATATTTATATATCTAAAAATTCAATAAATCCTAAACAAAGCACGAAATAGGGATTAATAATGAAATTATGGCGTATCTTTTTATGCTTATTATGTTACGGTACTCTTCCAGCTCATGCCACGCAACCTTTAAGAACTTTAGCAAACAAGTCTCGGGCAAATGCCTCTTCCAATTTTAATCCCATTTCATTTTCTCCACAAAAGATAAATCTTTCAAACTGGCCATGGTGGTGGAACCCGGTGATGTCAACGCGTAAATGCTCAGACAAAGAAAGCATTGGACTTGATAACAGACCACCAGAAATCCAAGTTGCTATTGACAATTTTTTTAAAGAACGAATGAATACTGGCCCACAAAGGTGGCTTTACAATGGTTCTGAAGCTTATGGATTACTTGGTCTTGAAGATGATAAAATGCTCCGCAATCTTGCTTTTGAAAACCCAGATAAAAAAGATATTTATATCATAGATGTTGGTTGTTCAAGAGGCGATTGGGGGGAAAATGCTCTGTGGATTTTATGGAAAGATGAAGCATGCAAAAAAAGCGGGAAGCGCTATCATATTTTCAGCCTTACAGGAGGTAAGGAGTGTGATGAGATTATACTACGAAGAGAGCATGTTACGCTTTATCAATTTAATCAGTTTAAAATCGAGAATATTGATGAAGAACTCTCAAAGAGAGGCTTTAATTTAAAAAATAATGTTGATTTAATTGTTTCAAGATGGACACTTCGCCATCTTGTCGATCCTTTTGGAACACTAAAACGTATGTATGGGCTATTAACACCTGCACAAGGCAAATTAATGTCTAACGGCTTTTTGTTTATGTTTAATGGTTCAGATGCGATTCGATCTTTCCCTGAAGATCACCCAAATATCCTGAGCCATACAAATACTGTATTGTTTGACGATAATAGATATGGGCGAGATATCGGCCACTTTATACTCCACTTTCTATTAGTGCGGAACGATATAAATGATCTAAGAATTCCTCTCGCATATACAAATAAGATCGGCATTATCGGACCGAAAGAGGAAATTGATAGTAACATGGTAACTATTTATGAGAAAGAATCTAATTTTAACTCAAGCTTTGATCTCGAATATATTGAAGATACGTACAATCATAATCTTTATTGTGATAAAAGCGATCAACAGTGCAAAAGTTTGTATCTTTACCTGAAGCGGCAAAAACTGTTTAGTCGATGAATAAAGCAACATTTCCCTTGCTTAAAAGCTTATATGCTTTTGGCCTGAATTTTTCTAATCTTAGAGGTTTAAAACCATTCAAGCATAGGCCGAGCTTCGTCTTAATTGCAATGCGAAATTATAAATATGAGTGGACGTGAGTTTTTTAAAGAAATTTTCATTGGTGGAGTACGAAAAGAACAATTAATTAACGAACTAATTGAAGCTGGTATACGATTTAATAAATATGCGGATATACTCTTCGACCATCCATCTTTTTCTCCGGGCGATAAAGCCGAAAAGGTACAACTAATCAAAGTGAAGTTGTCTGACTTGCACTTAGGCAACCCTTGTCCATTCCAGGAAATTATCAGCAAGGGCATAAATTTGGGTTTGAGGCTTTGCCCTCTGTATCTTGGCGCATTTTTAAGATTGAAATATTTAGATCAGCCACAAGGCCCTTATCTTACAATTGTTTCGGCTAAACCAGAGAACGACGAAAATTATCCAAATGGTTTCTATATTAGAAATTTTGAAAATGCGCTTTGGTTGAGGGGTTATCGAACCACTGGTAATTGCGAGTGGCCAATTAATAACGAATTTATCTTTCTAAAGTAAAATTTACTTAAAAAAGTGACTCAAGCTTATCAGCAAATGGTGCTTTTAAGAAATGCATTGTTAGACATGCCTGTTTTGGCTAAGGTGGGGCTAAAGAAGAAGATGGGTGTTATCAAGCTCGTTGATACTACTAGATTAACGCTTACGCACCATGTATATCGCCTTTAGGCGAAACGATATATATCCCATCTTCGCGATATTGTACTTGCTTTCCGTCAGGATATACTTGTGTATATTCTAGCGTTCTGCCAGGCTTGTTTAATTTCCAAGAACTTAGAAATTTACCTATTTTGTCAGACGAATTATTATGTACATGATTTAACAATTTTATATGTTCTAAGTGAGGGAATTGCTTTCCTAAAAGCATTTTAATGAAATATTCCATCCAAGAGCCCTTAACTCCGGGCCTATAAATTATGATCTTTTTAAGATTAGGGAGTCTTCTTATAGCCCGTAAAAGGTTGAGCGTTACTTTAGGCTCATTTGAAAGATCAAATGCCGTCACCTGTCCTCTATAAGCACTTACAAGACTCCTGCAAGTCCTTGATACGCCAGCAAAACGTTCTAATTGTTTTTGTGTTAAATAAGTAAGAATTTGTACTTGTAGCTCAAAAGGCAGCAGAAACAAATTAAATTCGGCTTCTCTTGCTTCTTGTTCTTTAAAAATCTTTTCAAGCTTTTCAGCAGCTTTTTTAACGATGCCTTGCTCGAAACGAGTAAGCTGTCTATCAGCATGTTGACCTAGTGCTGGAAGAATTATCGCTTGATGGTTACTACCACTTAACGGGATTAAGCTCAAATCCAATGGTTCGCTGCTGTAGGCACAGCTCGCAGCAATAAGTAACAACAATAATGCCTTTTTCATCCCATATCCTTAATCTGAGCTATATTTATTTTTATCTCAACTCGTTAACATTATTAGCAAAGCAGAGGAATGCTCTTGCTTCAAGCTTTATAGCACTCCATGCTCGTTAAAACATATCTTTAAAAGTTTTAAGAAACAGCAGTCGTATCTTTATCTTTAGAAGTTACGCCTAACCTTGCTCTATTTAATTCTTCAGTTTGCTTTTCCAAAGCTTCAATATTATAGGCTATAGTGAGTCTGCCTGTAACACATCTTTCGTAGTAGTCTTCTATATCATTTTTTACTTCAATATCTCTATCTCCCATATTCTGAACGACCGTAGCTAATTTTTGAAGCTCTTTTTCTGCTAATATAAACTCGCCTTCCCACGTATAAATTTGAATTAATACTTGTCTAGGTAAAGTCCAATCAGGAGCAAGTTTTATAGCAGATCTAAGAAAATCTAAACACTCTTGCGTTGGTCCTTCAATGCCCTGAATCACACTTGCTAATAGGCTCAAACAATCAGCTCTTTGGGGGGCTAGCTTTATTGCTTTATAAAGAAGCTCTCTGGCCATTTCATAATCACAAGTACTGTAATAAATACAGAGTGCCAACCAAAAGTAAGCATCGACATTAGTAGGATCAATCTCAATAGCCTTCTTAAGGTACAATTGAGACTCATGGGGATAACAATCAAGAAGAAATAAATACACTCCAACGTTAATTAACACCTCTATATCATTTGGTGAATTTGCAGCTCTTAAACACAGATCTTCATATACTGCTCTAACCTCAGGTGCTATACGGGAATGATTTTGACTCATATTAAACCTTAAGTATTTTTTTAAAACGCTATTTTGGAAAGTCTGCAAGTTTTACAAATGGGCATGGATTTTTAGGGCACCTACCTATCGCATGTGGGATATAGATAGTACCCCATCTCATCTTGCCATTTAATATAGTGCCCAAAACGGTTATCTCATAACCATCAACAATAAGATTGACTCCTTCTTGGGTCAATCTAGCGGTAAGTCCCACTTCATCTGCCCTTATTAGCTCTTTTCCTAGTTTGTATGCTATCTCTTCAACGTCAGAATTTAGCAACTCTAAATGATGCTTTGCTTTGTTAAAGATATGATTTATCTTACCTCGAGTGAACAATTCTTCAATATTTAAGTCCTTAATAATACCGGTTGATCTAGATGTAAGCAATTCAAGTTCTTCCTTAAGTTTTTTGTTCGTAAAGTTATTCTGAGGCAGATCTAGCATTTTTCTGACAGAATTTGCCAACTTTGACGAGGAACTTTTAGAAATATCAATGAAACCAGGCTGTGCCGCTCTAAGATATTTACCTAGCTTAATCTCAGAAAGAAATGCTTTTACCGAATGCTTAGCTGTTTTAAAGTATTTTAGATTTCCTAAAGATTTTAGACGTCCAGCTAATGGCAGCAGAGCGCCACCGGCTCTAAAGACGCGCCCCCAAGGACCTACTTCTTCTTGAGTGATATAATCATATGCTACTCCCGCTTCAAAAGCCATTTTAGCATTTCCTATGACAGGAAGTAGATCGAGTATAAAACTTGCAACCGCACCGGTATTTATTGGTTCTTGCAGAGGAGGCATTGGCTCGTAAAAATAAAGATTATTATCGATATATACGCCATCTATAATTACATTATCTTTATCGAATTTTAGAGGAAAATTAGAGAAATTTTTGATCTCACCGTCACTATAACTAGTATAAATAGTACTAACATACTTTATGACCTGTTCTTTTACATCAGCAAGTGTTAAGCCCCATAATCCAAGCTCTCTTTCAACGAAATCTAGCTTGAAGTAAGAATAACCGTCTGCCTGCTGCTTTTGTGCTTTTAGCTTTTGCACTAACTCTTTTAAAGCAACAGGATTCAATGTTGGATTTGCTAAAAGCACAGCTTTACGTATATCAATATCAGCATTAGGAATTGCAACCACAACATTAGTCAAGCCAGTCTTTTCTTCAATAAAATCCACTACAAATGGTTGATCTATTATCTGATCTTCTATAGTAGTCTGCTGCTGCTGACCAGGCTCATTGGTTTGCAAGTCTTCTTGTTGAGAAAACTTGTCATAAGCGACAGTATCTTTTTCTAGTGTAAACTGCTCAGGGTTTTGATTTATATCGTTAAGGGGTTGCTCACTCTCACTTTGAGAGTTTACTTCAACGCTTTGACCATCTGCTTCACTATCTAATTTCTCGTTAACAATAACCTCAGGCTCTTTGCTTGACTCTTCAATACGCTCTTGAAACACAAGTTCAGTAGATTCATCGATAATAGGCTCTGCTTCACTCCATATAGCTACTTTCTTAGCAGGCGTTTCAGCACATTGAAGCTCTTGCAACGTATCTAACAAGCGCTGTAATTTTACTACCGGTATCACCATTCTAAAGCGCGACACGGTCTTTTTGCCTTTAAGACGCATCTGGCTTTTGTCGCGATTAATATACGGTGCTGGTTCTTCTGTTTCTAGCTTAATAGGGCCAGCAACAGTTGTTTGTGTTATTCCATCGTCTCCTAAATAACCAATAGATGGGTAAATAACAGTATGAATACCATCAGGACCAGAGTTTGGATAGGTAGTAGATCCGCTAATGCCAAAAGTATTTACGTCATCGCAATCTTGCAATGTACCTGGTTTAATACTTTGTGCTTTTATACGCGAATCAGAACTTTCAGACTCAAACAAGAAACCTTGTGTTTTAATGTTACCATTGACGTTTATCTCGAGATTTTCAGTTCCACTAACACTCGATATCTGTTCTGTTTGGGCTTTATTTTTACTACCCTGGTTATATGACCCACTTAAAGAACCAGAAAGACCCACTGTTACTTCACCGACATGTGATTGTTCTTGTAATGTATCTTGAACAGACTCGCCAACAAAGTCGCCGCCCACATTAATACGGGTATCATTGCCTTCAATGGTCGTACCACGTTGGTTAAAATCACCAGCAACATCTATACGAACGTTATTTGCTTTGAACTCTGCTTGATCGTGCTTTTGTTCATGCGTACTCGTTGTACTAGCACTTACACCAGCGGCAGCTACTCCTTGTAGCGTTGCGTCAACGTGTATGCCTGTATCAATAACTTCTGTATGCGTGGTACTCGTTGCTGGGCTCGTTTTAAAATCACCTTTCACGTCTAAGTGAACATCTTTAGCTTCTACTTTTGTGCCGTCGGCTAACTGAGTATCTCTGCCACTTTTAGCTTCAAACGTCTTTGTCTTTATGGTCGTCTGTTTGTCATGTATATGGTTTGTCGCGGTGTTAGTGTACCCAAAGCGAACACGTATACGTGGATCAAAATTACCTTGTGCATCCGTAACACCCAAACGCTGGCCCACAAAGCCTGTCTTACTAAAGTTTGCACCAGCAGCTTTTGCTTGTGCTTTATAGTTTACAAGCAACCGAGCAGCCTCAAACGCACTTATAAATGTCTCACTTGTAGCACCAGCAACATCGCCTTCTTTTGCTGACACAGCAAGCGCCAGTAACGACTGCACCAGTGGATCTTCTTCAGCTAACGACCACACCGCGGCGTTAGGATCTTCAGCCCACAGCTTCTCAAGTGCTTGTTTGCCAAAGAAGTTTATACCAATGGTAAATTTGTGCTCATTAATCGTAGTCTTTGCCTGACCACCTTTAAGGATGTTATCCCGACCCGCGGTTACATAAATAGCACCGGTCTCAGTCATAATTACCGCTTCAATAACATTATCAAGCTCAGTTAAGAATTCTAACTTACCACCCGCTTTCATCTCCGGTTGTATAAGATGCTCGGTTACTATTGTTTTCGCTTTAGGCGGGTACAACAAAGACGCTTCATAAAGCGTAGTCTTTGTTGTTGCTTTTGCTGTATGTATCTTATTGCCTTTTTGGCCGTCATAGAGCGTGTCTTTGCCTGACTGGGTATAGGCACCTTCGTTCTCTACAACATTTTTAGATTCCAGTATTACGTCGCCTTCATGAGCAATAACACGACCTAAACCAACAGCAAATCCTTCGGCTTCCATTTCTTGATACGTAACGCCACTAAATTGTGAGCCAGAAAGTATTGCATGCGGCTGTGTAAGCGTCTTGAGCAACACGTCACCATAGCCTTTAAGCTTTACGTTCTTTGCTGCAATAATATCTGAAGCTATGTTAAGAACTTTACCCGTTTCAGCGACCAGCTCTACATCACCTTGTGAAGAGCTTATTTGTCCTGCATGAAAGTCATGCGCTAATGATTTGCTTGGTTTGCCTGAAGCACTAGCAAGAAAACCATGATCAAGTGAAATAGTTTTTGTGCCAAGCACATGCCTGTTTTCGATGTTCCCTTGCTTTGAAACGAGTAATACTTTGCACGTGCCTTCTATCGTGCCACCTTTATTTTGAATGCCTTTATGTCCAGCAAATTGTGAACCGTTACCAGCTTCGGGTACTTCCACTTCAACAATAAAACCAAGCACTTGACCACCTGGTTGTGGGGTTCGTATCTCGTATTGATACGTGTGGTAGCTGCCCCATATATCTTGCGTTGTGTGGCTGTTTATCTTTTTGTGCACGGGTCTAATATTCTTAAAGCTTTGTGCTTTAATCTCAACTTTATTAAATGCAACAATAGAGCCCGTATTGACCACAATGGGGGTGTGAAGAAACACGTTCTTTGCTTGTATTTTACCGCTATTCTCTGCGTTGCTCTCAAAATCTTCTTTTGATATATGCACGTGGGGAATTATATCGCCTTCTTTACTGCAATCGTAGTACAAAAACGATTGTGGTGCGGAGATAATTTTATCTTCTGATAATACTAAGATATGCGTACCAGCGCGTACTTGCTTTAGTCTCTTTTCTAAATTCCCAAGAGTAGTCTTTTGGTTTTTATCAGCAAAGAGCCTAAGCGCTTCTTTGAGTCGCTGCTTATCGTAGTCGCTTATAAACACAGATATATCGCTCTTTGGCACATTGGGTAATTCACGTACTAGGCCATGCACAAGACCATACAGAAAGCCCATCTCTTTAAGAAATGCAAACTGTGCTAACGCATCGTTATTAACGTGGTTTAAGAATGACGTTGTAATTTGCTCATACAGTATTTGAGTTAAGAGCTGTGCTTGCAGCTGATACGAGAAAAGAGATTTACTCGTGGGCTTGAGCTTAGGCAGTACACCTTGCCTAAAGACAATCTCGTTCATACCTACGGGATGTGAGACCTCGTTTATTGAGCTTACATGTTTAAAGTAGGGATTCTTTGGTGATACCTGTGCTTCAGGAGCTGCTTTTGGGATATTGTTGGGCACAAGCGAAACCATCTCGCCTTTATACTTAACATTAGGTGTTGGCTTATGTACCGTTGTCTTGGGGCCGTTAAACACGCGTGCTATATGGTCTTCAGCAGTATCTGAATGCATCCTTGCAACGATATTCTCTTGAGCCCTTATGTGACCAGAGTTAGTCAAACCTGGTAAGCTCTCAACCTGCTTATCACTCAAAACACCACGAACATGCGTATAGTGTCTTCCTCGTAATAGAAACTCTATTGAATCACCACAGGTAATCAAAGCAGGTAATAATGTACTTGAACTGTCCCGATCTACTTTTGTAAAATTCATGAATTCTAAACGAATCTTCGTAAGCTTACACCACTGTTTGATGAGCTCATCTTGCTGGTTTTCAAAATCGGTAGCAGTAATACTTATCGCACCATCCGCATGAATAACACTTTGCTTATTTACGCCGTAGTCAGTTACCAGCGTAAACTTGCCATAGCATTTAAAAAAAGATGCACCAGACCCAGCTATTTCATGAGAATTTTCGCACACACGATCGTTGCAAACCTTGATACCATCATCCGTTTTGCACTCTTGGAAAGTAGTTAGTGGCTTATCTTCTTCTTTTATTTTCGGTAACCGCTCATTGATGAATCTGTTTGCTTTAATTTCTGCGTTTTTATATACAATGACCGTACCAGCTTTGTTATCAAAAGTGCTCCCGTCACCTTCAAAAAGCAAGTTGCCCTTAACTTCTAGAACACCTAAACCCTCGTAACCAGTGTTTCTGAAAAAACTTTTTGGCATACGAAGCACGCAATCACCCAAAGTGATAAGCGTGCCCTTGTTTTCAAAAAGATAGGTAGCACCAAAGCTACCTGTATTGCACCGTATAAGTCCGTCATTAAGTAAGGTATGCACATCAAACGTAAGATTCTTAGCCCTCAGCGTTTTGCCTTTCGGTATTAATACCTGAGCATACTGACCACTAACAATAAATTTATCTTCTAACTGCCCATGTTCGATCTTAATAACACCATTGCTATTAATCTCTGCCTCAAGTGTATTTTTGTTGTCTTGCAAACTCAGTTTTACAACTGTGTTATCTTTAATCGATTCAACAACAAAACCATCTTGAGCAAATCTATTCTTTGCAAATTCCCGCGTAGCTTTTATCAAACTTGGCCTTGGAACATCTTTATTTAACCGTACAACTCGTGGCGTTTTGTTTTTTACAGCCGGTTGCTCCTTGATCTCGCACTTGGCATTTGCTTGATCCTGATACAGCAACTCTACACGTCCTACTTGCTTAGCATCTTTAAGCAGATTAATTACCATACACTGGTTATTTTGCTCTACTACGAGCTCATGGTTTGAAACTGCATAGATATTTACACCCAAAAGGGCAAAAAAAGAGACCATTACGGTCCATAGGCTATACTTAAATCTGTTCATCTGTTTACCACGCTCTTATTTATATTTTTTATATTTAACTGGTAATAACGAAGTAAAAAGGACAAAAAAAGGGAAAGAATATCAACCACGTATAACTTGAAATTCTTCCTATCAGGTAGCTTCTTATTTCTTAGCGCTACCAATTAATTAGCATACAGGATTAACTAATTTTGTAAATTATTTATTTTAAAACGAGTTAATTTCCTGTTTGAATCATATGGCTCAAGTAAAATAGGTGTAGCTTTTAACCACACCTATCTGCTTCATAACTCTCTATTTTTACTTTAATAACTTCTAAATTTTATCCTCGGCTACCACCCCAACCAGTGAACCAACCTAATACACGGCTAAAGCCCCCTCTTTGCTGCAAATCTCTTTGTTGTCTGAGGTAAGCCCCTAGCTCTAAGTTAACCGATCTGCCATTGGTTGGATTATCTACTTCAGCGATATCTTCTTCTGTCACTTGAGCACCAAATTCCACAAGCATTCTAACGGCATTTAGGTTTCCAGCAAGTATAGCATTACGAAGAAGAGTTTTGTTAAATACCGGATCAGAAGTATTTAGCAAGGTATGCAACTCAGCAGGATTCGTTCTTTTTAAGTGATTAAGTATTGCTTCAAGTGTTGAAAGATGACCAAAAGTCAATGCTAATTCTGCCGGAATCATGTCAGCATGATCTCGTATATTATGTTGGGCTCCAGCGTTAAGAAGTGCTGCAACTACCTCGTGCATTCCATTTTCAGCCGCTTGATGTAATAATGTTTGTCTATTATGATCATCCGGGTTAATTATATTAATGTTAGGTATTTCGCACACTCTATTTTTTATAATATCCAACGCTATGGGGCTATCTTTTCTCAAAATTGCCAAGCTGAGTTCATCAAAAGCTGTGGCTGCTTCTAGCATACCCCACATAAAACAAGCCATTCCTATATATGCTAACTTCTTTAACACGATTTATCCTAATAAGTATTAAGTTTTAAGATTTTACATCTATTCAATCTTTAATAATAGCAATTTTTATAGTATTGTTGCAAGCAAAACATGCTTAATAAGATCAAGCTTCAGCAACTGAAACAGAGTAGCCTTTCTCTTTGAGCAAAGCTCTCAAACCAGTAATATATTCTTTTTGACTAGCTTCCATGCGGCCGGTAAGCGTATCTTGGATTACTTTAAGCGCTCGGTCAGTGCTTAAAAAGCTAGCATTTTTCAAAAGCTCCTGGTTTGCTTTAAGTGCGCTAGTAAGAGCAATCAAATCTGCTTGTTGCTGATCATAAAACTGCTGAATTACTAGATAGAGCGGTTCAAACTCTGTAATCTGCTGGCCTTTTGCTTTAGTCGCTTGAAGAACAAAAATTTCACTTAAAATTTGTCCGACTGTGAGCACAGCCCTTGCAGCTAGGTCTACCAACATGCTTTTATTTCTTAAAGTTGATTTAGAAATCGCCTGTAGTGCTATATTGGATAAGTTTGTTATCTCATTTTGATGAGCTTCGGTCATCCTTTGAGCTGCGCTAATTAAGACAGAAAGCTGATTCTTAATACGACGCTTTTTAAGTACTCCAGCCGCTTTACCAGCCAAGCCCGTTTCAGCGTTTATTTGCTTAAAAGTTTTATTAATAGCTAAGCTAAGCTCTTCAGGTGTAGCTGTCTCGGACAATCCAAAAGAGCTATAAAAACTTTTCTTGGTGCCGTTAAAGATCTCTACATGTTCTTGGGTTATTTTGCGATATTCATGAGAAGCATCAAGAGCGTTCTGGAACTCTGTCTGAATAAACTCCTTTGCCCATTTAGATGCTTGTGTCATCCAACCTTCACTTACTTCAATGGTCTTTATGTTTCTTTTAGCAAGTTCTTTATTAAGCGCCTCTAGCTGCTCACGTGATGGCTCTATTTTATTTGCCAAAAGCCAAATAGCTGTTCCTGCTACTGACCCAGTTGCTAGGCTCAAGATATCTACAGCCAACTGCGCCCCAGGCACCATAGTGACTACTACACCGCTCATCCCCTCAGATGCTGCTCTTCTGGTTGCATATGCTGTCAAAGTTCCCACGATAGGCGATGCGATCTTAGATATGCGCGAACCCAATTGCCGAGTAGCCATGACACCCTTCTGAAACTCAAGAGAGATATACTCAAATGTATCTTGCATAACAATGCCAAGTTCTCCAGAAAGATCCCCCAGCTGTTCTCGTAACGTAGATGGCACTATCTCTAAAGCGTCTTGCGCTGAGCCTAAAGCTCGCAAGCGCATGATGCTTTCAGAAAATTCTTCGCCTATTTTCTTATTTGGATCACTTGCTCTTTGCAGTTGATATTCAGCCCACACTTGCAGCACAGGGTCAACCGGTTTGCCTTTGTTACGTTTATTAAGTGCAGCAAGCACATTTATTAAATCATCCAATCGCTCTCTATTTATGGGTGACTGTAGGCTCTTGGTTTGCAAACCAGCTTGCTGTAAAATCTCATAAAAAGCTTGCCGCCTTGGGTCTACTGTATTTTGCTCGTAAAACTCTTTTAATATATCTAACTGGTCATCAGGAATATACAGAGATAACTTCAAGTCGTTAGCTAAAGCTACAGCACGTTGCGCTACAGGACTCGTATCTTCAGCTGACCACTCAGGGATTGCCCTAATGCTTCTATTGCGTGCAACATATTCTTCAAACTGCTTAGCTCTTTGAGTAATACTTTCAGCCTCAATTGATAGTATAGCTGCATAGACACCACGGTCGGTAAGCTCAAGTTTTGATGATGTTTGTTCAAGCGGCAAAATAAGGCCTGCTTCCTGTAAAGCTTTTATTATCTCTAATTTTGGCCTTATGTAGGTAGTCCTCCACGCTTCCAGATAACTATTTAGCTCACCTAATGTATACGGCTTACGATCTACTACAACTGGTTGGTTTGTTACAGCATCAAGAAATCTTAAGGCTTGCTGCTGTTGTTTCATTTTGCTTATACGCACAGGCAGAGACTCTTCATATCGATAGTCAAAATTAGTAGTAATCAACACTTTGGTGTCTGCAACTTTTGTGTAAATCTCATTAAGTTGAACTCGGCTTGTCTCTGGATTAAAAATGGTTTTATAACCACGAGCTAAGCTTACCAATGTGCGCCATGCATCAAGGGTATTTTGAACACTATCTAAACGGGATCTTCCTTGAAAGACCGACTGCGTGCTCGTACTTATTTCTTTCAACTCATCTGCGAGCTTAGTTAAATCTTTCTCGATTTGTGCAATTGTGTCTTCTTTAAGATCTATTGGTTTATCTTCTGCTTCTAGCATCTGAGTCAGCTTTGTTTGCATCTCTGACTCAACTTTGTTTATACGCTGCACCACATTAAAATTGGATTCTGTACCAATTTTATCAACGTGCTCAATAAATTCTTTCACTTCGGGGAAAAGTTCACTTAACGCAGGATCTATAAGCACGTTTCTTAGCTTATATAGTTGCTCTTGCGATGCGCTCACTTCTTTTTGTAAAGCATCAAGTTCTTCTTTTGGTTTGTTTTCTCTTCGAGCAGCTGCTTCTTCAGCAAGGGCCTTTTGAAGATTTGCAAGCTCGGTATTGCCTAGCTTTACAATGTCTTCGGGCAACGCAAATAAACGAGCGCTCGTAAAAAGCTCGTGCTGTTTTATAGCTTGATATTTTTGCCAAAATTCAGGATCTCTACCAGCTATATCAAGAGGCCCTTTGTCTACTGACCACAAACTTTTAATTGAATTTACAACCCCTTGTAACAAACTTTCGTTTTTTGCTTGCTGCTGCAAAAACTCCTGCAGCAACGCAGCGCGTCTCGCTAGTGGTAAATTAAAAACTTCCTGCTTTGTCTGATATAAGTTCGATAGCTTTATATAGTCATTAATAGTAAAAAGCTCTTTCTTGTATTGAGCAATGAGGCTTTCTTTGCTTGAACTGTATACCCTCAAATTTAGCTCAAGAAGAGCTGTATTGATAATCTTTAACAAAGATATACGTTCAGCTGCATTAAGAGAGTTAGAACCTCTTTTTATTACTCCTATAAGATCTTGTATAACTAACAGCTTGTCTTGATTAT